>Ga0255345_1000816_pt1 | contig 49184 bp, 36 predicted proteins | sample wastewater_treat_6_FD_192415 | JGI IMG/M metagenome (GOLD analysis project Ga0255345, IMG submission 192415) | Wastewater microbial communities from Lulu Island WWTP, Vancouver, Canada - plant20 | ecosystem: Engineered > WWTP > Wastewater > Unclassified | place: Canada: Vancouver, British...
CTCCTTTCCCGCGAGAACGCCCACCGCGCCGTTCTGCTGTCCCTGACGGCGGCGGTTGCCGGCGCCTACATCGATTTGCGGGACATGGACCGGCAACTGGAGATTTCTCTGGACACGCTCAAGATCCGGGAGGAATCCCTGGAAATCTACAAGATGCGTTTTGACGCCGGCGTCGTCTCGGAGCTGGAGCTGAGCCAGATGCGCTCCGAATACGAAAACACGCGCGCCACGATTCCCCGGATCGAGAAGAGCATCGCCCAGCAGGAAAACGCCCTGAACCTTCTTTTGGGGCGCAACCCGGGCCCCGTTGCCCGCGGGCTGACCATCGACCAGTTGAATCTGCCTCCCGTTCCGGCGGGTCTGCCGTCGGATCTTCTGGAGCAGCGCCCGGATATCCGGCAGGCGGAGCAGGACCTGATTTCCGCCAACGCGCGGATCGGCGTCGCCAGAGCGGCGTACTTCCCTTCCGTGTCGCTCACCGGAATGTACGGCGTCGCCAGCGCGGACCTCTCCAATCTGTTTTCGGGGCCCGCCCAGATCTGGAACCTCGGCGCGGGCGTCACCGTTCCCATTTTTACGGCGGGACGCATCCGGGGACAGGTCAAGGCGTCCGAGGCCATTGAGCAGCAGGCGCTGCACAATTACGTCAAGTCCATTCAGACGGCGTTTCGGGAAGTGGAAGATTCCCTGGTGGATCAGAACCGGACCAGAATTCAACTGGACGCCCTGTTCAATCAATTGACCGCCCTGCGCAATTACCGGGATCTCGCGCGTCTGCGCTATGAAAACGGATACAGCAGCAACCTGGAAGTTCTCGACGCGGAGCGCAATCTTTTCAGCATCGAGCTTACCTACATCCAGACCCGCGGCAGTCTGTTTCACGCTCTCGTCAATCTCTACAAGGCCATGGGCGGCGGATGGTCCGTGGACGGACTTCCTCAAAAGGAAAACCCAAAGGCAGAGAAATAACATTTTTTATACGGGAGCAGTGGCTCATGGCAAAATCAGGAAACCGCAAAACGCTGACGGCCCTTTCCTTGCAGGGCGGCGGAGCGTTGGGAGCGTATGAATACGGCGTGCTCAAAGCGCTTTACGAAAAGCGCGGCAAAGGCTTCCGTCCGAGGGTCGTGGCGGGCGTATCCATCGGCGCCATCAATGCCGCGTTGCTGATCGGCGCGAAAGGCGATCCTTTGGAAGCCCTCGACCGGCTCTGGCGGGAACGGTTATGTGTGTCCTGGCCATCGCTTTTCGATTCCTCCTGGACGGGTTTTGTTCCCTGGTCCATGATCGGTCTGGCCGAACGGAACCTTTCCTTCCTGGGCAATGCCGGCATGTATTGCCTGAAACCGGAATTTTTCCTGATGCCCGCGCTCGCCTGGCTGCACAACAGCAGCCTCTACGACACATCGTTTCTGCGGGAAACCCTCGCGGATTTCGTCGATCCGGAAAAGCTCAATCAGCCGGAAAAAACACGCCTGATCGTGACCGCCGTGAACGTCAAAACCGGCCTGCTGTCGCGCTTCGACAACAGCAAAATGGAGCTGACCTTCGACCACATCATCGCGAGCGGAAGCTTTCCCGTCACGTTTCCCATGACGCAGATCGGAGAAGATTTTTTCTGGGACGGAGGCGTCTTCATGAATATGCCGGTCGGGGAGGCGGTAAATGCTCTGGAACAGATTGAAGCCGACAATCCCGACGTCGAACGGGAAGTAATTGCCATCGAGCTCCACCGCATGCAGGCCGACCTGCCGGCAACCCTTCCGGAGGCCACCGAGCGCTTCTACAATCTGATCTTTTCGGGAAAATTCGCCCTGGACCGGAAACTGTATGACCGGTACGGCGCCTTCGTGGACCTGATCGGAGAAATCGACCGGACGATCCCCGCCGACAGCCCCATCCGAAACCACAGAGGATACAAAATGATGACCCGCCACCGCAAAATTGACCGCGCCATGGTCATCGGGGAAGAAGGCAGGGGCGCGACCGGCTCCGGCGGCGATTTTTCACGAAACGCCCTGAACCGGCGCATTGAAGACGGCTACAGCGACGCCATGGCTTTTTTTAAAAAAAACCGCCTCTAACGATCCGCGGCAGAGATGCCTCGCCCGCCCGTTGCGTAATGGCTCCGGGTTTCAACCGAGAAGTTCCCGGATCTTTTCCGCCAGCCGCGCCAGATCCTCCCGCCCCAGTTCCAGGGAAACCTTGCCGCCGCCCGGATGAGCGAAAATCAGCGCCGCTCCGTTTTCCTTTTTTTCAATCTGCCATTTCGTTCCCGCCGGAAACTTGACCTGCTCCCCAAGCCAGTCGTCGGCCTCGAATTCGGCAATTTGAATCAGAACGCCGAAGCCGTGCCGGGGATGAATGAAAATTTCCTTCCAGACGCCTCCGGGATATTCGTTGAATCCGAAAAAGGGAATCCCGTGGGCTTCCAGATGAGTCATCGCTTTGCGGATATCCGGCGTCTGCAGCGTGATATGGTGGACGCCCGCCTCTCGCCGGCTCAGAAAGCCGTCCAGAAAACTTCCGGACGCCGTGGGAGAAATGATCTCCAGACGGGACAGATCGCCCAGGGAATAAATCTGCCAGAAAAACCTGGAAACGGGGTCGGCCATGCCGGCCCCCGCAACCGCTCCCAGAATGTCGCGAAAAAAATGCTCGGCCTTCGCCTTTTCCTGATCTTTTACCGCGATGGAAACATGGTCAATGCGTGAAATCATTTTTTTCATCTCCTTCATGGATTTTGATGAACTCGTAAAAAGTCAATTTCTCACTCTTCTCGTCTTACCGGCGAAAGCCGGTATCCAGTAATTACAATGAGCTATATAGGCCCCGGCCTTCGCCGGGGGGACGACTTGGATTACTTTTTACGAGACCGCCGATTTTCAGCCATGAAAAAAATCGCGGGCCCTTTTCGTGCGGACCCGCGATTTCATTGCCGGTTGCTGCAGCATCTTTTTTTTGGGCCTTTACTGCGTCGGCATGACGGTGAAGACGCCCCGCGGATCCACTTCGGCGCGGATCACCTTCAAGGCTTCGGGCGTAACCAGTTTGGTTTCGGGAATTGCTCCTTCGGGTTTGAGAAGCTCAAAACCGGTGAGCTGCTGGGCCAGTTCAAAGGTGACGCCGGGCGTCAGGGATTTGACCCGCATGCGCTTGCTTACCGGATGAAAATCATAGACACCCCAGGGACTGATCACCGCGGCGGGGCCGTTGCCGATGAGGCCCGCCTCCCTGCGGGAATCGCCGCCTTCGAGCCAGCCGACCGACGTGATAAAATCGACCCTTTCCGGGAACTTGTCCGGCGTCTGGAGTCCGACCAGAACCATCTTCTCGGTGAGCGACGACAAATCGTTGTTGCCGCCGCTGCCGGTCAGGCGAACTTTGGGATGATGGTAGTCCTTGCCGATCATGTGGGTGTTGATGTTGCCGTACATATCCACCTGGGCAAACCCCAGAAACCCGATGTCCACGTAGCCGTTGTAGCACTGCGCGAACGAATAGGACATCTCCATGATGGTGGGGGATTTGCGCCAGGTCATGGGACAGCCGACCGACCAGGGCATATCGCCTTCGATCGGGTCCTGCCCGCCGGATTCATACACAAGCGTAATGTTGGGGGCGTGGGTTTTCTTGGCCAGAATCCCCGCCACCATGGGGATTCCCGTGCCGATATAAACAATCGAATGGTCTTCGATCTGCTGCGCGATAATATAGGCCAATGTCTCCAGCGGATTGGCCGGTGCGTTTAAGTCTCGCATAATCTGCTCCTGTCCTAATAGTAAATTCCTGAATCATGCGTCAGGGTATATTCCTCGTATGAGAAATCAATGTCTTCATTGTCGGCTTCCGCGGCTTTCGTCTGGCGGCGGGCCTCGGCGATCCATTTGGCGCCTCCCAGCTTGTCCACAAATTCAAATTGATTCTTTGTGCCCATAATCCATTCATTGCAAAATGCCAGGTTGTTTTCTTCCGAGACGCCGCCGAATCGCATGCACTTCTCCCACCACTGCCGCGGCCAGTAGTAACAGCCGGGCATGCTGCCGGGAAGCGCGCCAAAGGGCATTTCGACCACGGCATCGGCGTAGAAGAACGGGATGATCTGTCCCTGTTTGTTGTAGCGGATGTCGCTTTCAGGAACGATCTCCTCTGCTGTGATGATCAGTTTGCGCGCCGCCGCCGCTACTGCCAGATCATTGACGGCGGGGCCGTAAATGTAGGCATTGCCGTACTTGTCCGCCGCGTGGCAATGGATGATCGCGCAATCGGGATACAGGGCCGGAACAAACACCGACGGATCCTTGTCCGCCTTCAGCGGATGCTGAACGACCTTGAGGTACGGGTTGTAGCGGACGAGATCGCTGCCCAGCATCTGTTTGCTGAAAACCCCCGGAACGCCGAGCTGTGCGGCCTTGAATCCCTGAGCCACGCCGCCGTGACTCCATTCGGAAAGAATCGTGATCTTGCCGGCTTTGAGCGCCCGGTCATAAACCTTATCAATCCCGCGCATTTCCGCGCCCGTATAGGAACTGTGGGAATGCGTCACCAACCCGTAGGCGATAAAAAAGCTCTGATTGGTATTGGGCGCGCCGATCATCTGCAGGTTCTTTTTCCCCTGACGGATGATTTCGTAAAACGCCTGATGGGGTGTGCGTACGTAAGAAAAACCACCGTCCGTGATGATGTCTCCATCCTGCACGTACGTCGCAACCGCCTCGCCAATGGTCATCCGCTTGTCCTTCTTGGCGTGTTCTTTCTTTAAATGCGCCGCGCGCGCTGATTCAAAATCAACCAGGCGATCCAGAACGGATGTATCGCCGAGTTTCAGATTCGCGACGGCCTCCTCGTTGTAGAGATATTTTGCCATCTCTTTCTCCTCCTCTTTGTATTAACCCAATGTGTTCCCTCACATTATAAACTTTTAAAAAGATTACTATCCCGGCCCGTTAAGGTCAAGAGTTAACTTTTAAGTGTTGTCCGGCAGTGGTGCTCGAAAGACTTTGATATTCTTGATGTTTTTGCTTACTTATCTTTTGAGCCGTTGGAATTGAACCGGTTGTCGGAGTGATCGTACTGCTCGAAAATATCCTTCAGATCAACGTCATGGTCTTCCAGAACGACATACTGCTGCCAGTCATCTTCCTTGCGTTTGTCCTCAGGCTTGATCAACGCATCGTCGAGATTGGCGGTGTAAACAACGTTTTGAACGGCATTGGGATCGATCAGTGAAGAAACATAGTCCTTTTCCTTGGACGAATCCGCACCCATGCCGAAACTCTTGTACGGGTGGTTAAAGGAAGGAAGGCGATCGATAAACTCCTTTCGGTAGAGTTCCATCGTGAACATGCCTTCATTCCGGCCGGTATGCATAATCGTTTCCAACTGCGTCAGCTTATTTTCACGGATGCTGCTCCGGACGGATGAAGAACCCCGCAGGATGGACAGGACCGGAACGCGGAAGCCCGCCTTCTCGATATGAATCAGTTGCTGGATGATCAGCCAGGAAAACGAAGAGGCAAATTGATAGCGAATGATCTCCTGGCCCTCTCCGGAAACGCAATTGTTGATGCGGTAAATGGCGTCTTCCGCGTCCGTGGCGTGCAGGGTTCCGAACACCAGATGGCCGGACTCGGCCGCCGTCAGGGCGGTCTTGATGGTATCCGGGTCCCGAAGCTCCCCGACAAAAATGACGTCCGGATTTTCACGAAGGGAATCCAGCAGTCCCTGCTCGAAAGACGGCACGTGAATGCCCACCTCCCGCTGTTCAATAAACGCTTTCTTGGGCTTGAACCGGTATTCAATCGGGTCTTCAATCGTGATGATATGGACCGGCCGGGTCCGGTTGATTTCTTCAATAATCGCCGCGACCGTGGTGGATTTGCCCGATCCCGTGCTGCCGCAGACCAGAACCATTCCCGCCCGAAGATCGCGAATCTGGTTGAGGGAGGGGTGCAGGTTCAGCGCGTTCACGTCCGGAATCGTTTCGGGAAGCAGGCGGATGGCCAGGCTCAGTCCCCGCGTCGTGTAGAACGCATTGATCCTGATCCGCACTTCCTGAAGAGACATCGCGAAATCGACAGACCATCGCCTTCTCAGGGTGAAAAGCTGGCGGTCGCTCAGCATTTCCTTGACCAGCTTGTCGATTTCCGTGTGCGTCCATTTCATGTTTTTATCGGAATGAATCACGCCGTCCCTTCGGAAAATCAGCGGATAACCTCCCGTAATATGCAGATCCGAAATTCTCTGTTTGATCGCCGCAAGAATCAGATCATTGAAACGCTTGTCCATAGAAACCATAACCTTTTGCCGGTATGCCGAGAGCTTTGAAAAATGTCATTTCGAGGAGCGTGAGCGACGAGAAATCTTAAGGATGGCCGTTTGTTCAAGATTTCTCCCTTCGGTCGAAATGACAAAAATAGCCGTTATTCAAAGCTCTCATGCCGGGTTCCCCGGGGGAAACCAGGTTTTTCCCCTGCCACCGGATTCCCGACCGCGAGAGACAATAGAAGAAAAACCGGCCGGCGTCAAGCGGAAAAGGCAAAGGCAAAACATGCGGATAAACATCACTCTCTCTGAAGCAAAACACCTTGACAAACACCATTCGCCAAGGGCACATCCCGTCAGCCGCGGCGAAGTTTTATCTTGACTTATGAAAGCGCCGGTTTTACAAATTCAGACAGAATCCTGAATATGAAGAAATGAGGGAAAATCCATGAAAAACAAAAGATATTGGCTGATTGTGGCGGTTCTGGGAATGACGCTCGCTTGCCCTGCATTCGGCGGAACGGCCTTCGGCTATGAAAAAATTGTTGATTTCATTCTCAAAGTGCACCCGGACGTACCGGCTTCCGCCATTCCCGACGATTTTCTGAAAACGGGCAGCGACGACGGCTACGGCTATGCGCATGAAGGGTATATCGACGGTTTCAAGATCATCTGCCGCTCCAAAGGCGGCGTCGTCAAATCCCTGCACGCGCAAAAGCAGTTCAACACGGGTGATCTGAGCGCCGAACACACCTACTACAACATCCTGGGAAATGTTCTGGCCAAACTGATCAAGAAATACAACGGCACATTGGTCAACGAAAAGGGGCGGGGGGAAAGCACCGACAAGGTGCCGTACGACTACGGAGAATATTGCTACTATACGGCGCTGAAAGGAGCGGGAAAGACGATCAAAACCAAAGACTACAAACTGGGGTTCTGGTACGATCTCGGCGTCTGGAAGCGGTGCGACAACGTCAGCTACAATGGGGAGAACCCGGGAAACGTCATCATTGAATTCCGGCCGGGCAACTGACGCTCTGACCGGAAACTTCCGACCTGCTTTCAACTTGACACCCATGGTCAAATTCAGTATGTATAACGCCAATGATTGAAAAAAATTACAAAATCAAGGAAAAACTTTCATGAAAAAATGGACCTTCTTTCTTGTAATGCTGTTTTTGGCTGTTTCGGTTTTTTCCGCAGACGCCCAGAAAAAAATCACCGCCAAAGGGATGGCCGCCAACCAGAGAAACATGGACATCGCCTGCAGCAGAGCCCTGGACGAAGCGCAGCGCAATGCCGTGGAACAGGCGACGGGCGTGATGATTACCAGCACCACCAGCGTGGAGGATTTTCAGGTGAAGATGGACCGCATTCTTTCGGAATCCAAGGGCTTCATCAACACCTACAAAGTGCTGTCCGAAAAAAAATCCGGAACGGACTGCGAGGTAACCATCGAGGCGGATGTCAGCGTGGGAAAGCTGCGCGACAGGATGACGGCCGTCAATCTGATCATGGCGCGCAAATCAAAGCCGCGGGTCATGCTGGTGTTCAAGGATTCCGTAGCCGAGGCCGTCATGGCCAAATACCTGATCCAGCACAACTTCAAACTGGTTGACGCGGATGTGTCCAGCAAAAACAGGGAGTACGATCGTCTGAAGAACACGGCGGAAGCCGGAGACATCCGGGGACTGGCGCAGCACTACGGGGCGGAGGTCATTATCGTCGGAACGGTTGACGCGGACAGCAAGTCCTCCACGATTTACAACATCGAGATGAACAAAAACACGGTCGTGGTCACCGGCAAGGTGATCAACGGAGACACGGGAGAAATCATTACCACGGCCAGCGAAACAAAATCCGACAACAAAATGAAGGGCGACTATAAAGCCCTGACGGAAGAAGTCTCCACCAAGCTGATCACGAAGCTCGTGGATGAGGTGCTGGAAAAGTGGTCGAAAGAACTGGCCAACACCGCCACCGTCAAGCTGATTGTTACGGGCCTGGATGAAGACACGCTGGAAGATTTCAAAGCCGAACTGGGCGAAGAAATCAAGGGCGTCAAGGACGTGAACGAACGTTTTTACGCGGGCGGCAAGGCGGAGTTTGATCTGGAAGTGGAAGGAAACGCCCAGGACGTGGCCCGCGATCTTCGGAAAATAACCGTCAACAAACGTAAAATAAAAATCAAAAGTAGAAGCCAAAACAGAGTTGAGGCGGTTTTATTGCCTTAAACATCGGATATTCGGAAACTTTTTAAGTGGGGAGGATTGAATGAAAAGCAGAAAAGCATACATGGCGATTGCTTGTGCGGTGGTCCTGCTGATGTTCGCGGCCTGCGTGGGGACAAATGAAAGCCTGAAGCAGGGGCAGGAGTTTGCCAGTCAAAACCGCTGGGATGAAGCGATGATTTATTTCCAAAAGGCGGTCAGCGAGGAACCGGACAACCAGGAATTCAAAAATGAGCTGGCCCGGGCCAAACAGGAAGTCGCCAAAAGCCGTCTGGCAAGGGCCAAACAGTCCTATGCGGCAGCCGGACAAAATTTCATGGCGCTGGAGCGACTGTCCAAAGAAGCCGATGAAATTTTGAAACTGGACCCGAACAATCCGGAAAGCAAGTCTTTTTCCGCAACGGTCAACGGGCAGGTCAACAACCTGAAAACCTCCCTGAAAAATCTGTATCAGCAGGCGGAAGCCGACATGCAGAAGGAAGACTGGCTGGCGGCCATCGACAAACTGAAGCAGGTCAACGCCATTTTCCCGAATTATGAAGACACGGGCAACCGGCTCAGGCGCTCTCTGTCCGAAGGCACCAGGGCCATGTACCAGCAGGGAACCAAACTGGCAAAACAGGAAGACTGGAAAGGCGCGGCGGAAAGCTTTAAGGCGGTCATGGACGTCAATCCAAAATTCCTGGATGCGGCCCAGCAGTATGCGAATGCCGTGAAAAATGACAATCCCGCTTACTTCACGGCGGAAGCGGCCAAAGCCGAGAGCGCCGGAAAGCTGGACAGGGCCATTGCCATGTACGAGAAAGCCCTGGAGTATCCGCAGGCCGATCCCAAACTGAACGACAGTCTGGCGGCGCTGAAAACGAAAGCGAGCCAGATTTTCTTAAACGAATCCATCGAACTCCTGAAACAGGACCGGCTTTACGGCTCCTTTAAAAAGCTGGACAGGGCCGGAAAATATTCGACGGCCCTGCGCGGCGATCCCGCTTACGGGGAACACGCGAACCGACTTTGCGAAGCCCTGATGAAACGGGCCAATAAATTTTCGGAAAAGGAATTGTGGGGAAACGCGCTGGTCTGGCTGCAGTTGATCGACAAAATCAACCCGGATTACGAAGGATTGTTCCAGAAGATGAATGAAGTGAAGGACCCCATCTCCCGGCGTGTCCGGAAGTCGATCGCCGTTTTTGACTTCGGCTCCCCCAGTTCAGAGAAAGACGCGGGGAAAATAGCCGCCAACCGTCTCCTGGCCTATCTGCACCAGAACGCCAGCGTCGATTTGCGCATCATCGAACGGGAAAACCTGCAGTCCATCCTGCGGGAAATGCAGCTCAGCCAGACGGGTCTGGTGGACATCAAAACGGCGCAGAGCGTCGGCAAGATGCGCGGCATCGACACATTCATCATGGGAGACGTGCTGCAGTTCTCCGCAAAGTACACGGACAATCCGACCACCAACCAGGTCAAGGTTCTGGTCAATGAAGAAGACGTCCGCAATCCGAATTTTGACGCCTGGCTGCTTCGCAACCCCAAACCGTCGGAGGAAGATCTGAAGCTTGCGCCGCCCATGACGACCAAGAAAAAGGACTACCAGTTCCTGCCCAACAAGCAGGGCGTCGCCCGAATCAACGCCATGCTGGAAATCTCCTACAAGCTGGTGGACACCCAGTCGGGTGAAATTATCGCCAACAACATTACCGGAAAGCTGGTCAAGGAAGACAAATACCAGGAAGGCCTTGCCATCGCGGGCATCAAAGCGGACCCGCTGGAGCTGCCCACGGAAGGTGAAGTGCTGGATCAGCTGGCCAAAGAAAAGATCGCGGAAATGGGCCGCAATGTTCTGAAGCATTTCCAGAGCTTGGAAGTGGAATATTTCAATAAGGGTCAGGACCTGCAGAAGCGCCGCAATTACGAGGCGGCGACGGAAAAATACACGGATGCCATTTTTGATGAAAAATTGAAGACCATCTCCACGCCGATTTCTCAGAAAGCGGCGGAGCTGATCGAACTGATCAACGAATTCAATTAATACGGAGACCGATCTTGCTGAAGAAAATTCTTGCCGGCGCTGTTTTATTCTTGCTGATGCTCCTTGCGGAAACAGGATTCCTCCACGCACAGGAAATCAAGCTGTCCGTCTTTAACTTCGGGACGGCCAACATTGAAGCGTCGGGGCTGGGAACCAGCGTCACCAACGCGCTGATCAGCAATCTGAGCAGAAACCCCTCCATTTCCATCCTCGACCGCAAAGACCTGGAGACGTTTCTGAACCTGAACGACCTTCAGCAAAACGATCAGCTGGACAACGTCGTCAATATCGGCTCGCGGCTGGGGCTCGATTTTATTGTCGTCGGCTCCGTCGCCAAGAGAGGATCCGCCATTACCGTCAAATGCGGACTGGTCCAGATCGACAAGAGAAAAGAAGTGTACAGCACCCAGGTTCGGGCGCAGGGCGAATCGGCGCTGTCCGCGGAAATCGCCAAGCTTGCCTCCCTGATTACCTCGGTGCTGACCAAGAGCAGCACGGGACCTGAAAGCACGTCCGCACCCGGCACAGGCGGCGGACCGGGCGCCGGCGCTCCCGTCAATTTCAAGGGCGTCCCGGGCAACAAAAAAATCATCCTGCGCTGGCAGCCCGTTCCCGGCTTCGCGGCCGCCGGATATGAAGTCTATCGAGCCCTGAATGCGAACGGTCCGTTTGCCATGCTGGGCCAGACGGATAAAACGGAATTCGCCGATCAAAACGTGGAAAACGACATTTCCTATTTTTACAGAATCCGGGCCTACGACCGGCTGAGCCGGTTGAGCGATTACACCCCCGTCGTCTCCGCCCGCACGGACTTCGCGCCCAATCCGCCGATCATTCTGAAGACGGAAGGGCGCGCCAAGAGCATGCTGATTGTCTGGACACCCAATCCCGCCAAGTCCGTGGACCCTTCACCGCTTGTCGGGTATAAAATTTACCGGGCCGCCGAAGAAGACGGATCCTATCAGGAAGTCAACAAGCTGCTGATCAGCGATCTTGCCGACAGCGGCGACGGAAAAATCTATTACCGCGCAACGGGATTGCCGGACGGACAGACGTTCTTCTACCGACTGGCCGCCTACAACGCCAAAGGCATTGAAAGTGAATTGAGCCACCCCGTCAAAGGAACGACGCTCCCCATCGTGTCTTCCGTCAACGCCTCCGGCCAGTTGATTCGTGAAGTTAAATTAACGTGGGCAGGCATTTCTTCGCCTTTCCTTACCGCCTACAATATTTACCGCTCCACCAAAAGCGACGGCGGCTTCTTGAAAATCAAAAGAATCAGCGCCGCCGAGAACACCGCCCGGTACGAGTATTCCGACACGGAAGGCCTGGGCGACAACACCCCTTATTATTACACCGTCACGGCGGAAGATGATTTAAAGGCGGAAACCAGTCCGTCCGCGGTCGTCGCCGCGACCACCAGGGACATTCCGCCCCGGCCGGAAAAGTTCACCGCCAGAGGCGGCCTGGTCAAAAAAGTCGAGCTGACCTGGCAGGCGGCGCCGCAGCCGGAAGTGGAAGGCTATTACATTTTCTGGTCGACGGAAAAAACCGGGAAATACGAACTCCTCAAAAAGATCCAGGGGCGCGAAAACAACCGCTACGTGGACGAATCCCGCGGCTTCAACCCCCTGGAAGACGGAACCGCCTATTATTACATGCTGACCTCCTACAACAAGGTGGACGCGCAAAGCAAGCAGGCTCAGGCCGGCGCCACGACCAAACCCCGGCCGAAAAAACCGACCGGGCTGAAAGGCGCCTCTACCCGCGTCAAGGAAGCGCCTCTGACCTGGCAGGCCAATCCCGAAAAAGACATTCAGGTTTACCTGATCCAACGGGCCGAGGGAGACAGGGACAACTTCTCCAGCATCGGCGAGGCCGCCGCAACCCTCTATACGGACGCCAATTTAAAGGACGGCACGACCTATCGCTACCGGATTCAGGCCAAAGACGCGGACAACCTGCTGTCGGACTTCTCCGATGTGATTGTCGTGACCACGAAACCGAGGCCGCAGCCGCCCGAGAACCTGCAGGGGAAATACGAATCCGGAAAGGCGGTCCTGTCCTGGACGCCCAACAAGGAAGCGGACATTTCCCATTACATCATCTACGAAAAAAAGTTTATCGGGACGGAAAAAATCGCGGAATCGAACACCGCTTCTTATGCGGACGGATCGTTGTCTCCGGGGAAAAGCAGGAATTACGTCGTCACCGCCGTTGACCGGAGCGGTCTGGAAAGCGATGTCAGCGCGGAGTTGAAGGTGATCGCCAAATGACGGGGCCCCTCCGGCCGCATCTGGCTGCAATCAAATATCCCTCTGACCGCAACATTCATTCGGCCGGGGCTGTCTTTGCGCCGGCCGCCGGAAAACATCAAAGGAGGAATCCACATGTCTTTACTGGCCTATTTAAGCCCGTCCTGGCGCGATGAGGCGCTTCAAAGGCTTCAAACGGAGCTCACCCCGGAAAAAATGAACAACGTCACCACCTCCATGTCCAACATTTATAAAAACTGCCCCGGTGGCAGCGAACAGTTTCTTTTTGTCGAATGCAAGGACGGGAAGGTCACCCGCGTCGAAACGGGTTCGGGCGAGCCGCCGCAGGCGGAGTTCCGCATTATCGGCGACTACGAAACCTTCGCCCGGATTTCCCGCGCGGAGCTGGGCGCGCAGAAAGCGCTGATGACGGGAAAACTCAAACTCAAAGGCAATCTGGCCCGCGCGCTCAGGCTGGCCGCCGTCGCCGACCGACTGAATAAAGTTTTGTCCCGCATTCCAACCCAATATTAAAGGGAGACAACCCCATGACCAGAATTCTCGATCCCCAGGATCCCTATTACATCGACAACCCCGGCCGCGTGAAAGCGATCCAGGCCGAAATGGCCCGGCGCGGCATTGACGTATATCTCGGCTCGCGCATCCGCACCATGAGCTTTGTCATGGACACCTTTTGCCCCTGGCGCAGCTACGTGATCATTCCGTCCGATGGGCAGCCCGTCTTTTTTACGTTTGTCGTGGACGCCCTGCGGATTGCCGACGAAACCTGGATCGATCCCGACCGCGTCCGCGCCTACGGTCCGATGGGCGGCATGGACCAGGTGTCGGCGATCACGGACTTCATCAAAGAAGAGCTCGGCATCCGGAAGGGCCGCCTGGGCTTTGAAGACGGCATCTCCACCTACACCGCCGAAGGAAATCTCTCGCACTGGGAATACACGCATTTTAAAGACGCGCTTCCCGATTTTGAATGGATCAACTCACATGACATCATTGACGCCCTGTCGCTCATCAAGGACAAGGGCACGATCGAGCGCTTCCGCAGAGCGTCGCTGATCGTGGATGAAGGCCACAAAGCTGCGCGGGAAGCCCTTTCCAACGGAGGCTACAAGGGCATGACGGAAACCGTGATCGCCGGCATTGCCGCGCTGGCCATGCGCAGGGCGGGCAGCGTCTCCGAATGGAACTTTGCGGGGCTCAATGAAATTGCAAGCGGCGTCCGCACGGGACTGGGGGCCTGCACCCCGCCCACGACCAAAGAAATTCAGGCAGGCGAGCCGTTGATGCTGGATTTTCACGCCATGTTCAAACTGGCGCTGGGCGACCATTCGCACAATTACCTCATCGGACCCGCCACCCGGCGGCAGCGCTGGCACGCGGATAATTTTGTCGCCATTATTCAAAAAGTGATTGACAACTACCGGGCCGGGACAACCCCCGGAACACTGGCCGCCATCATGATGGACTTTGCCGAGTCCCGCGGCTGCGGAGACTTCATCCAGCCCGCCTGCGAACACGGCATCGGTCTTTTCGGCGACGAGTGGCGCATCGGCGCCGTCGTCAATCCCGACCTTCCCTACTGGACGGATCAGGATCATGTCTATCAGGAAAACGAGATGGTCGTCTGCGCGATGCAGTACGCCTCACCGGACGAGCATATCGGATTCCGCTATGAAAACGACATCGTCATCACCCGTGACGGCTGCGAGGTCCTGTCGAAATACCCGCTGGGGATCGAGGAGATCTCGTAAATCGCGACAGATGCGAGAATCATGAAAGCCTCCCGTGTTCCCTGGCCGATCGATCTGGCGGGTTTTTTCTGGCAGCGGAAAATCCTGGGCCGCAGCATTCCCCTGCTGGCAAGCTTCAAAGTCACCCATCGGTGCAATCTGACCTGCCGGGCCTGCCCCTTTCACCTCCGGCCCCACGCCGATATCAGCCATATGTCCCGGGACACAGCCGTCCGCGCCCTGGAAACCCTGAGCAGTCTCGGAACGCGCATCGTCGTTTTTGAAGGCGGGGAGCCGCTGCTGTGGCGCGACGGCAAGCACCGCCTGCACGATCTGGTGGACTGCGCCCGCAGGCATTTCCTGCGTGTGGCGGTAACCACCAACGGCACGCTGCCGCTGGACGCTCCCGCCGACACGCTCTGGGTCAGCCTGGACGGATGGAAGGAAACGCATGACGATCTGCGCAGCAATTCTTTTGACCGGGTCCTGGCTCATCTTGAAAAAACAAAACACCCGCGCGTTTTTGTTCACTGCACGATCAATCGCCGCAACTGGACCGATCTGGAGAGGATGGCCCGACAGATCCGCAAACTCCCGACCGTGCGGGGCATGACCTTCCAGTTTTTTTATCCCTACGGCCTGGGCGAAGACGACCTTGCTTTAGCGCCCCAGGAGCGCCGCGCCGCGGTCGGGACGCTCCTGGGGCTCAAGAAAAAGGGCTATCCGGTTTGTCAGTCATCCACCCGGCTTCGATCCATGATCAACAACCGCTGGCGCTGCCATGACGACCTGCTGGTCAATGTGGATCCGGACGGTTCGATTGTTCAGGGCTGCTACGTCAAAAACCGCGGAACCGTAAACTGCGACGCCTGCGGCTTCACGCCGGTTGCGGAAGCCTCCGGGGCGCTGGACCTGATCCCCGGTTCGCTGTGGGCAGGCTGGAAACTGTTCTTGTGAAAACAGGAGCGATGGGCGAAAAGAGTGTCCCGGTGACCCCTCCGGCAAACTCAGGACAGGCCCTGCCGAATGCTGACAGTGAAAAGCCATAAGCGAAGAGTGGAAATCTCCTTGACAATAGCCTGAAATTTAATAAAAATCTTTTCACGATTCACGGTATTTTCGCTCAGTCTTTGACAACAAACCAGCCAATGATTTGCCGGGGGCAAGCTCAAGGAGGTCGGGTATGCAAAAAAGGAATGCCGGACATGTGGTCGCAGCCGTCCTGTTCATGATCCTGATGGTTCCCGGAGTTTCGGCGGCGCAAAGCGCCAGCAGGCAAAACGGGGCGGTCAGCACCAGAGAAACCTGCTACCAATGCCATTTCCAGATCAAGTCCCTGAAGGAAGGTTCCAAACATGCCGCGCTCTCCTGCGATATCTGCCACAGCGGCGCCAAAGAGCATCTGCAGAGTTTCCGGAACAAGCCGGCAACGGCCATCGATCAAGCCGCCTGCGGCAAATGCCACGGCAACCAGCTCAACAGCTTCATGAGAATCAACTATTCGGCGCAGGCCCGCAAAGAAAAAGGCGTGCCGACGGGCCGCTCACCGCTGCAGGAAAAACTGCTGGCGCCGCACGGATTCACCAAGGAGCACAACGAACCCCGGGCGCATGTTTTCATGGTCACCGACCAGTTTGCCGTGGATCGCTTCATCGGCGGACGCTTCCAGTATAAAAAAGGTTTGGCCGGCATCCATCAGACCGGCAAGGCATGGGATGTCCTCTATGACACGGGCCGCGAACTGCCCGAAACCGCAAAAGCAGGCAACGCCACCTGCATCAAGTGCAAAACCACCGATCACATTCTGCAATGGAAATACATGGGCGACAAGGACCCGAAGGCCAGGTGGGACAGGAGCTCCGACATCGTCGCCTTCTCCAAAGCGACGCAAAATCCCATGGGCTGCATCCACTGCCATGACGCCCATGGCGCCGCGCCCCGGGTGGTCCGCGACGCGCTCATCGATGCCATCGATCGCGACGGCGCCCAAACCTTCGCCCGGAACGGCAAAACGGATCTGAAGGTCGTCGATTTCCGGGGATTCCGGAAAATCGGCGTCATGAGCAAGACCGATTCCCGGATGATGTGCGCCCAGTGCCATGTCGAATACGCGTGCAATACCGGCTTCGAATTCGACAGCGGTAAAAAAGTTGACTATGACGACCGGCGCACCAACCATTACCCCCTGAAAAACGCCAACGATATTCTTGCCCACTACAAGAAGCTGAATTATTACGATTTCAAACACGCCGTGACGGGCGCAAGGCTCGTCAAACTGCAGCATCCGGAGGCCGAAACCTACTGGGGCAGCGCCCACGACCGGGCCGGCGTCCAGTGTCATCAGTGCCACATGCCGAAAGCCAAGGACCAGGGAGGAAAGATGTACACCAACCACGGCGTCATCCGCCCCATCCAATCGATTAAAGATGCCTGTCTGGGCTGCCATCCCAATTCCTCCGAGGAAGAGAAGCACTACCAGATTGAGACGGCCCAAAACTACACCAGAGGCAAAATGCGCAAGGCGGAATACTGGCTGGCGAAATTAATCGACGCCTACGAGGCCGCCCAAAAAGCCGGCGTTCCGGAAGCGACGCTTGCGCAGGCCCGCGAGAAGCACGAGGAAGCGCATGTTTTGTGGGAATGGTGGACGGCGGAAAACAGCGACGGCTGGCACAACCCACAACTCGCCCGGGAGAGCTTAACCGCATCGATCATCGCATCGAAAAAAGGCGTGGACATCCTGACCCGGGCCAGGGCAACCAAGTGAGAAAGAAAAACTGAGCCGTCTTTACCAGACAAAATGATGGCCAACTATTATGCAACGCTTTGCATAATAGTCTTGACTATCGTGCAAAGCCCTGCTAAATAGTCAGGCATGAACCGTTACCTTTATGAGCCGATCAAGAAAGATCTGCAAAAGAAAATGGTCATTCTGACCGGGCCGAGGCAGGTTGGAAAAACCTGGCTCGCCAAAGCGCTGATGGCGGAATTCAAATCACCGCAGTACCTGAACTTCGACAGCATCGCCGACGCCAAAATCATCAACCAGCAGTCATGGCCTCTTCAGAGCGATCTGGTAATCTTCGATGAAATCCACAAAATGCCGCAGTGGAAAAAATTTATCAAAGGCGCTTTTGATACGCGCGCGGGGAATCAGGCTATATTGGTTACCGGAAGCGCCAGGCTCGATACATTCCGTCAATCCGGCGAATCCCTGGCCGGCCGCTATTTTTCCATGCGGCTCAATCCGATTTCCGTTTGTGAACTTACAGATTGGGCAAAACCAGAGGAAGCTTTAAACCTGCTGAACCGGTTTGGCGGATTTCCCGAGCCCTTTCTATCCGGTTCGGACCAGGAGGCGGCGCGCTGGCGCAATCAGTATTATGCGGATTTAATCCGCGAAGACATTCTGGAATTCGGACGCCTGCAGGAAGTGCGCACGATGCGGCTTTTGCTGGAATTGCTGCGATCCCGGGTCGGCTCACCTCTTTCCTACACGTCGATTGCGCAGGACCTCCAGATCGCCCCCAACACCGTCCGGCGATACATTGATATTCTGGAAAGCTTGTGCATCGTATTTACGATACGTCCTTTTCATCACAACGTGGCCCGAGCAATTTTGAAAGAGCCCAAACTGTATTTTTATGACAGCGGATTTGTGCAGGGTGATGAAGGCGTTCGTCTGGAAAATACCTGCGCGGTTTGTCTTCTGAAGCATGTTCAGTATCTGCAGGATATCAAAGGCGAAGACGTGGAATTGAACTATATCAAAACCAAGGAGGGGAAAGAGGTGGATTTCACGCTGAGCCGTAAAAAAAAGGCAACGCACCTGATTGAAGTAAAAACGTCGGATGATTCGCCTGCCCCGTCTCTGGTTGCTTTATCGAAAAAAATGCCCGAAGTGGCGGCCATTCAGCTTGTTGCAAATCTCCGGCGCGAACAGCAGATCGATCGCGTTGCAGTGGCAAGCGCCGGTAAATGGCTGGCACAATTATCAGCGTAGTGAAGTGTAAGAGGGTCGCCATGAAGCGAGATATTGAAAAACACACCCCGAAGATTGTCCTGATTACGAAGCCTTCAGCAAATCCTTGGTCGCAACGGCCACCTGCGTAAACATTCCTTTGGACACCAGCTTTTCCAATCCGTCGGAAACAGAAAATACTTCAGCTTCGACAACTTTGATCTTTTTCCCGTTGTTGATCACTTTGGACCGGCATAGGATGACCGGACCGACAGCCGGCTTGAAATAGTTGATTTTAAATTCCACCGTCAGAATACGGAATTGATCGGACACCGTCGTAAAGGCCGCGTATCCTGATGTATGATCCGTCATGGCCGCGATCTACTCCGGCATGAACAAATCCGTCCTGCTGCCGGTGTTCTTTACGCACTTTCAGGCAGGTTTCAAACACGCCGTAGTCCGCGCGAAGAACTTCCACCCCGCAGAAAGCGATGAAACCCTGAACAAAATCTTTCTTTAAAAATTCAATCCGATCAGACGACATAAACCTCCTCTATTTTCAAAAATCTTTTCTATACATCCCAGATGAAGATCACGCCGCTGGTCGGGAAGACCCATTCTTCGGGGGCAATCCGGATATGGATGGACTGGTCGCGGCTGGCCCGGATATCCGCGCGGGGATGGCGGCCGGCAAAAAAACTTTCCGCCCGGACGTTGTGGAGGCCCGCCTGCCCGTAATGGAAGTTGATTTCCAGGCCGCGCGTCGGGTAAAGCAGATACACGGGGAAAGTCCGGTTGCTCTTGGCTTTCTTGGTGAGAATCTCAATTTCAATTTTTACTTCGCGGTTGATTTTTGACTTGAGCTTGTCGCTGCCGCACCAGACTTCATACCCCCTCGCGGTCTTGGCGGCCCGCGTGATCGGAATATCTTCCCCGTCGATGCGCATTTTTTCCACGGTGAAATCGCGCTCCACCACCAGATCGTCGCCGCCGAGAATCCAGCGGTATTCGCAGTGCTCATCCTCAATCAAGGCCTCGAGCTGCGCCCGGTCCGAGGCGCAGCCGATCATGAACACGTCGCTGCGGATGGTTTTCTTGTATTCGACATGCGTCCGCAGTTGAAAGTAGGCGTCCGCGCGCTTCCGCTGCTCTCCGCTCCCGGGCATCTGAGCGATGGAGATGTCGTAGCGGAAGGAGGACCGCAGCTCGAGCTGTCGGTCTTCCTTGCCGAAGAGCGTCTCGAACATTTCATAATAGATGGCGTCGCCCAGCTCCTCGCTGCGGGTGCGCGTCTGGAAGCAGTGGCGGATGATGCTGTCCATACGGGCAAGGGATTTTTCCTCGCCGGGAATGAAAATCCGGCGCAGCCTCGGCTCCACGGCGTCGGTTCTTCCCTTTTGCAGAAAAACACGCGGCGCGCGCTTGCCGAGCGCACAGAGAATTTCATAGCTGATGGTCTGCGCCCGGGCGGCAATTTCGTTAGCGCTGATGTATTCGTCTTTTTGCCGTCCCAGCAGGACCACTTCATCGCCCACGACGCAGTCGGGAATATCCGTCACGTCCAGCGTGCACATGTCCATGGACACTCTTCCGATGACCGGCGCTCGCCGACCGCGGATCAGGGCTTCGCCGCGGTTGGACAGGAGAAACGGGTAGCCGTCGCCGTAGCCGACCGGGATGGTCGCCACGCGAGTTTTTTCCTGCGTGATGTAGGTGCGGTTGTAGCCGATGCCGTAGCCCGCGGGAAATTCCTTGACCAGAACGATCGTCGTTTTAAAAGACATGACGGGCGTCAGATGGGCTTTGTCCCTGGTTTCGTTTGAGGGATAGATGCCGTATGTCATGATGCCGGGCCTCGTCATCTCCAGCTTCAGCCCGGGATAATTCAAAATCGCGCCGCTGTTGTCCATGTGGCGGATGGGAATGGAAATGCCCCGGCGCGCAAGCTCCGTCAGAAGATCTGAAAACAATTTCCACTGCCGTTCGTTGTAGGACGTCAGATTTTCGCTGGCCGCAAAATGGCTGAACAGGCCTTCCAGAACCAGATGGGGCAGCGCCAGAATGCGCTGAATCAGATCCAGGGCTTCGCTGTGCATCGTGCCCCCCCGGCCCATGCCGGTGTCCACTTCCACATGAACCGGCAGCTTCCGGCGGGCGCGGATAAGCCGGCTTTCGAGCGCTTCGGCAAATCCCGCGTCGGAAACGGACGGCGTCAGGTTGTATTTGATCATGTCCGGAATCTCCGACGGGATGGAGGGGCCCAGAATGACGATGGGCGCTTCAATGCCGCTGACCCGAAGCTGAACGCCCTCGTCGGCGTTGGCCACGCCCAGCATCCGCGCGCCCGCCCGCAGGGCGGCGTGGGATATTTCAATGGCGCCGTGGCCGTAGGCGTCGGCCTTCACGGTCTGCAGGAAATCCACGCCGGGGCCGATCAGGCGCTGAATTTCGCGCAGATTCGCGGCAAAAGCGTCCAAATCCACTTCCACCCAGCTGCGGTATTTCTGCTCGTTTCCCGGGCTCATTTCTTCGTCATGACGAACACGCCGTCCCACGGTTCGGCGGGCGGGTTCTCTTTCAGATTTTTGCACCGCTCCACATACACCTTTGACGGGGTGTCGTTGGGTCGCGCGGCCAAAACGCTCTGGAACGCGGCAATCGCCTCATCCCACTTTGCTTCCCGGTAGAGCGCCAGCCCCTTGCCGAAGCCTTCCAGCAGATCCCTGAACGCCGCCTCGTCTTTCTTCTCGCCCAGCAATTCGTAGATTTTGACCGGCTTCAGCTTGCCTTTGACGCGGACGCCGTCGAGTTCGCGGCAGCACATGGCGTCTTTCACTTTTTCATAGGTGAACTCGCTGATGATGATATTGGTGCCGTATTCCTTGTTGGTCCCTTCCAGCCGCGAGCCCAGGTTGACCATGTCGCCCATGACCGTGTAGTCAAAGCGCATCTCCGATCCCATGTTGCCCACGACCATGTCGCCGGAATTGAGTCCGACGCCGATGTCGAACACGGGGCGCCCTTCCGCTTTCCATTTATCCTGCAGCTTGCGCAACTCTTTCATCATGGCCAGCGCGGTCCGGCAGGCGCGCTCGGCGTGATCGGGCTGATCCAGCGGCGCGCCGAAGACCGCCATGATGGCGTCGCCCATGTACTTGTCCAGCAGTCCGTCGTAATGGAACACCTGATTCGTCATGGTCGTCAGGTATTCATTGAGCAGGGCGACCAGCTCTTCCGGCGTCATTTTTTCGGAAATCGTGGTGAAGCCGCGGATGTCCGAAAACAGCACGGTCAGGTCTTTCTTATCGCCGCCCAGCTTGAGCTTGCCCGGGTCCTTCAGCATTTCATTGATAACCGAGGAGGTCAGGTAGTACTGGAACGCGCCGCGGATTTTCTTCTTTTCCCGCTCTTCCTTGAAGTAATGATAAATCGTGATGCCCAGATAAATCGTCGCCATGGTGATCAGCGGATAGACAAGGTTCAGCCAGGTGTTGAAGCTGAAGAAAACGAAGAAATTGATCACGACAAAGGCGGCGATCATCAAAAAAGCGGCAATCATGCCGGTGATCGGCCGCAGACGGGGAATCAAAATCCCGAGGATCAACCCGAAAAGAATAATCGAGCAAACATCGATGAAACGGGTCACGGAAGAGTGGATCAGAAAGTTCCGGTGCAGAATATTGTCGATGACGTTGGCGTGAATTTCGACGCCGGGAAACGTGGAGGAAAAAGGCGTCACGCGCAGATCATAAATGCCGATGGCCGTCGCGCCGACCAGAACGATCTTGTTGCGAAAGGCGTCCTTCGGAAGACGGTCGGCCAGAATGTCGGCAATGGAGTAATGGGGAAACGTCTGCGGCGGCCCCATATAATTGATCAGCAACTGCCCCGATTCATTCGTCGGAATCACGATATCGTCAATGGTCACGCTATTTACGCCGAAAGGTTCGAGATTCAGCGAGAGATTGGGAAAATCGAGATAGGCCCAAACCAGGGAAACGGCCAGGGATGAATAGTAATTGTTTTCAAAAGCGATCACCAGCGGCGACCAGCGGTTCGACCCGTCGCTGTCGGGAAGGGCGTTGAAATAGCCGCTGTTGCGGCCCGCCGCAGACAGAACGGGAATATTGGCTTCCGGCGCGAAGGCATGCGGCATATGGGCATCGCTGGGCTTGCCCGAGCTGGAATTGACCATTGGATAGCGGGAGTTTTCTATGCACCGCGCGTTTTCCGCGATGCGCTTTGCCGTGAGATGCGCCAGATCCTGATCGGATCCTTTTCGGGCAAAATGAAAGAAATATCCGAGGGTGACGTTGCCGGCCTCCTTGATGGAGGCGGCAAGTATCGCGTCCGTGTCCGCGTCGGCTCTTTTCCTGCGCAGCAGATCAATGACGCCGGGCTGGGAAATACCGCTTTTTTTCATTTCGGCCCAAAGCGCGTCAATGGTTTTCAGATTGGCATTGATGTCCGGTTCGGAAAAAACAATGTCAAAGCCGACCGCCTTGGCGCCGTTCTGCTTCAACTTTCGCACCATTTGCGCGATCGTTGTCCGGGGCCAGGGCCACCGGCCCAGTTCGGAAAGGCTTTTTTCATCGATGACGGCAATGACGGTTTCACCGCCTGGCTTCAGGTCGCCGCGTGACGCGATGCGCAGATCCAGCGTTTTGAGTTCCACCAGGCGCAGAAACTGAAAGTCCATCAAAAACAGCGCCAGCGCGATCAAAATGACAAAAAGCGTAATCTTCAGCGGCGTAATCTGCAAAATGTTCTTCATTTTCTGATTCATGCCTGCCTCTCCTTCTTCGGGCGAAAATCATACCAGAGAGGCCTGTAAAGTCAAGATGTCCTTTGATTTGGCGCGCTTTACCGTTCCCCGATCCGTCGGCCAGGGAAGCGCGGACGCTCATAAAAAAGCGTCCCCGTGCATTCAACGCTTGAAAGAAAACCGGTTTTGCACTACAAATAAACCCATCGGATACGTCAGAATCGGAAGGGAAAACTCATAAACAACGAGGAGGAACTGCAAATGTCAAAGGTAAAGCCCGGTGATGTTTTAAATTGTGAGGTATGCGGACTTTCGGTCATTGTGGATGAGGAATGCGGGTGCGCTTTTGCCGATCTGATCTGCTGCGAAGAACTCATGGTTAATAAAGGCCCCCGGCTATCGAAAAAGGCAGCCGCCGCACCCAAGAAAAAAACCGCGGTGAAGAAAGAAAAACCGGCTGCCAAAAAGCCGGCCGTAAAAAAAGCCCCTCCGAAGCCGGCGGCCAAAAAGAAACCGGCAAAAAAATAACCCGACCGGATCATGCTGCGGCGCGCGGTTATTTTTTTCCGCCCAGCAGAGACCCCAGGACCCCGCGGACAATCTGGCGTCCGACGGTTGATCCGATCGTCCGCGCCAGACTCTTGGCCGAGGCCTGAACCAGGCCGTCTGTTTTTCCACCGCGCGGTCCGGTGCGTCCGAACAGCAAGTCTCCCAAGGCGCCGCCCAGAATGCCGCCGCCCTGCGCCTCCGGTTCGGGCTTGCCGGCCGGAACTTTTCCGGCTGGAGCCTGCGGCTTTGCCGGAGCCTTCTCTTCCGCAACGGAGGCGCGCAGCTTTTCGTAGGCGGATTCCCGGTCCAGCGCTTTTTCATAGCGCCCGAAAACCGTGGACCGCTGAATGGCCGCCTGCCGTTCGGCGTCGGTAAGCACGCCGAGGCGGGAACCGGGCGCGATGACAAAAGATCTTTCCACCTGCGCCGGTCGTCCTTTTTCATCCAGGAAAGAAATCAGCGCCTCCCCGACGCCCAGCTCCATAATCACATCCGCCGTATTGAAAGCGGGGTTGGGCCGCATGGTCTCCGCCGCCGTCTTGACCGCTTTCTGATCGCGCGGCGTGAAGGCGCGCAGGGCGTGCTGGACGCGGTTTCCCAGCTGTCCCAGGACGCTTTCCGGAATGTCCAGCGGATTTTGCGTCACGAAATACACGCCCACCCCCTTGGAGCGGATCAGCCGCACCACCTGCTCGATCTTTTCCAGAAGCGCAGCCGGCGCGTCGTTAAACAGCAGGTGGGCTTCGTCAAAAAAGAACACCAGTTTTGGCTTTTCGACATCCCCCGCTTCCGGCAGCTGCTCAAAAAGTTCGGCCAGCATCCACAGGAGAAAAGTGGAGTAAAGTTTGGGATTGTTGTACAGCTTGTCGGCGGCCAGCACGTTGACCACGCCCCGCCCCTCCGTGTCGGTCTGCATCCAATCGGCAATGTTCAGCATCGGTTCGCCGAAAAACTTGTCGCCGCCCTGCTCGTCCAGCGTCAAAAGCCCCCGCTGGATCGCGCCGACGGACGCCGCCGAGATGTTCCCGTATTCCGTGGTGAACTGTTTGGCGTTGTCGCCCACAAACTGAATCATGGCCCGCAGGTCCTTCAGATCCAAAAGCAGCAGGCCGTTGTCGTCGGCGATCTTGAAAACCAGCGTCAGCACGCCGGTCTGTGTGTCATTGAGATTGAGCAGCCTCGAAAGCAGCATCGGCCCCATGTCGGAGACCGTGGCGCGCACCGGGTGCCCTTTTTCCCCGAACACATCCCAGAACACGGCGGTGTTGGCGCGCGGGTGGAATTCCGTGACGCCGATCCCCTCCAGCCGCTTCATCAATTTCTCGGAAGCAACACCCGCCGCCCCGATGCCGGAGAGGTCTCCCTTGACGTCGGCCAGAAAGACCGGCACGCCGATAGACGCGAAGGACTCGGCCATCTTTTGCAGCGTGACGGTTTTCCCGGTGCCGGTCGCGCCGGTAATGAGCCCGTGGCGGTTGGCCATGGCGGGCAGCAGAAGAATTTCCTTTTCTCCGGATTTTGCGATGCAAAGCTCCGCGGTCATGACAGCCCCCTGAAATAAATTTTTACGGATGAATCGGTTCAATCTTGCAGGCTCAACTATAGAAAGAATCCGGCCGTCTGTCAATGACCATTCGAAGAGCGGGACCATCCGGAAAAACCAGCAAAAAAGCCCGGCGCCGGGGCCCTTCACCGCGCTTGACCGCCCGGTTTTTCAGTGGTAAGGCAGGCTCAAATTGAGGGGGGGGTATGTGACAAACCACAGAAAGGAACCTTTCTGGAGCGGCGTGGTCCGTTCCATGGGCATTGTGTTCGGCGACATCGGCACAAGCCCCATTTATACCCTGACCGTCGTCTTTGCGCTGACGCCGAGAACCGAGGCCAGCATTCTGGGAATTCTTTCCCTGGTGGTCTGGACCCTTCTGATTCTCGTCACGGGCGAATACGCCTGGCTGGCCATGAGCCTCTCCTACAAGGGGCAGGGAGGAGAGATCATGCTGCGTGAAATCCTGCGCAGAGCGCTCAAACCCGGCCGCAAGCTGGCTTTTGCAGGATTTCTGGCGTTCGTCGGGGTTTCGCTCTTGCTGGGAGACGGCGTCATCACCCCTGCCATTACTCTCATGTCCGCCGTGGAAGGCATCCTGCTGGTTCCCGGCCTGGAGAATGTGCGCTGGGAAATTCTGATACTGATCGCCGTTCTTATCGCGATCGGGCTTTTTTCTCTTCAATCCCGGGGAGTGGACAAAGTCGCCGGAATTTTCGGTCCGGTCATGGTCGTCTGGTTTTCCTGCCTGGCCATCACGGGGCTGGTTTCCATCACCGCCATGCCGGGCATTTTCAAGGCCGTCAATCCCTACTACGCTTTTGTTTTTCTTTCGGAAAACGGGCTGGCCGGATTTTTCGTCCTTTCCGAGGTCATCCTGTGCGCCACGGGCGGCGAAGCCCTGTATGCCGACATGGGCCATCTGGGGAGAAAGCCCATCCTGCACGCCTGGTACTTTGTGTTTGGCGCGCTTCTCCTTAACTACATGGGGCAGGGCGTCTTTGCCGTCACCCATCCGGACGTCAAGTACCTGCTGTTCGGCATGGTGCGGCATCAGGCGGCGTTTCTCTATATCCCGTTTCTCCTGTTGACCTTTCTGGCCACCATCATCGCATCCCAGTCGATTATCAGCGGAACCTTTTCCATCGTTTACCAGGGCATCACGACCCGGATCCTGCCGCTGATGAAGGTGGACTACACGTCGAGCCGGATCAAATCCCAGATCCACATTCCGTTTGTGAGCTGGACCCTCATGATCGCGGTCATTTTCATGATCCTTCTTTTCCAGAAATCGGAGAACCTCGCCGCGGCTTACGGCATGGCCGTAACCGGATCGATGACCATTACCGGTCTGATGATGATCCTGATCTTCTCACAGATTAAAAAGATGCGATGGAAACTGCCGGCCGCCGTCTTCATCACCGGCATCGCCTTTGCGTATTTCCTGTCCACGCTGAGCAAACTGCCCCATGGCGCCTACTGGTCGCTCATCCTGGCCGCCGTCCCTCTGACGACAATTCTCATCTGGACGAAAGGGCAGAAACGCCTTTTCAAGGCGCTGCGTCCGCTGGATTGGGAAACTTTTTTTATCAGCTATCAGCAGATCTACGCCAAAGGGAGAAATATTCTTGGCGCGGCCCTGTTTTTCTGCCGGGGAACCCAGATGATCTCTCCTTACATTGTCCACAGCATTTTTCGCAGCAACATCATCTACGAGCGCAACATCCTGATTTCGATCAACCGCACCGATGAACCCTACGGCGTTGCGGTTCATCACAAGCCGGATCTGGGGCCGGGCCTCGAAGCTCTTGAAATCGAAGCCGGTTACCGGGAAGTTCTGGATATCGAGGCGTTGATCAAGGAGCAGGGCATTCAGGAAAAGGTCATCTTTTACGGCGTGGAGGATATTGTCACACGCAATCCCATCTGGGGCGTCTTCAGTCTGATCAAGCGGATTTCGCCCAACTTCGTTCAGTTCAGCAAGCTGCCGCCCAGCCGCCTGCAGGGCATCGTGACACGGGTGGAAATGTAGCCCGCGCGGCGTCGTCAGTCCATATGCTCCAGCGACAGCTTCGCAGGCTGTTTCCCCAGAAGCACCATGCCGAAATGCTCGTATTTCTCTCCGGTCTTCACATCCATATCGTGCCAGCGCGCCAGAAACTCCCGCTCGCGCAGCCAGGTGCGGCGAATGGTGGCCGGATCCTCGAACAGCAGCACGTCCTTGTTGAGGCCGATCACAATGGCGTAATGGCCGTTGTCCCAGTCGCTGCGCCAGTCATCGAGGGTCATGTAGCGCTCCGCCCAGGCCTGCAGGAGAACGATGACCGGCGTGCCCGCATCCACGAACTGCTTCACCTGGTTGAGCGACCACTGCGTTCCCGATTTGACTTCAAAGCCGTAATGCTGCGCGGCCGCGATCATGGCCTTGGGCGGCGTGCCGCTTTCCTCCGTCGTGCCGAGCGTCTGCATCAGCTCGTCGCGGTCCACCTCCACGCCGTAATACGTCATCACCGTCTGAAGCGCCTGCACGCCGCAGTCATAGTCGTAAACCTGCTTGCCCAGGTGCAGATCGATCATCGTGACTTTCTGTGATTCCTGAAGCGACTGAAGCGTCTGCGCGAGCGATTCGGCAAACGCGCGCCTCAGCCGGTTGATCTGGCCGACATTCGGCGTCCCGTCGCTGTTCTTATAGAGGTTTTCGTTGGTTTCCTGAATGAAGGCCGGAGCACGCGCGCCGACCCTTTTAAGGGCATTGACCGAGTGCGCGGCGCAGATATGACCGTGCACCGCCACATATTCCGAAGCGTTCACCGTCACCAGCGCGTCGGGCAGCCGCTTGCGCAGTTCCTCGGCGTATGTTTCCACGATGACGTCCGGACAGTAGTACAGCGCCTTTTCCTCGCGGTCCGTATGCTGAAAATTCATCAGATCGATCTGGTTGGCGGCCACGCCGCGGGCGGTGACGGTTGAATGGCCGTCAAAGAGAAGGCCGGCGCCCGCGGAAATATTTTCTTCGATGCCGCGGTGAAAAGGTTTCAGATACTTGTCCGACCAGGCCGCCCGCATGGACGGCGAAGGCTCATAGGCGCTGCGGTAAATCGGGCGGCCGAAAACGTCCCGAACCGGCACGGCTTCGTCCAGATCGGCGGGATCGCGGTTGGCATCCAGCAGAATGCTGCAGCAGGGAAAAACCAACTGACGGTTTCCCAGAATATCACGAAAGTCATACAGCCACTGCGTGTACCAGTCCACGTTTTTGAGCAAAGCGGTAAACTCGTCCGTCAAGTCCTCCAGAGAAATCTCCGGCGGAATCACAACGCCGCTGTGGCCAACCACTACCAGAACATCCGATCCTGTCATAATCTTTTACCCCTGATGACGGCAAGCCTTGCAAGGGCAGATCCGCCGTGAACGCATTGTAACCTTTTTCTCCTTCTTTGGGAATTCAAAATAATATGAGCAATATCAAGAGCTTATGCTTATTTATTGACAGACGCGGGCGTTCTTCCTATAGTTATTTTCATAAAGGCAGGCAAGCAGGGATCTGCATGATCCATTCATCACCATCAACGCAGCCGGCTTTTTCGGGCTGGACAACACTGGCGGGCGTCATGCTGGCCTACGGGGCCATCTGCGGGAATGTCACGTACGCCTTCGGCGTCTTTCTGCCGTCAATGGGCGAATCTTTCGGATGGAGCCGCTCGGCCCTGTCCGGCCCCTATACGCTGTTTCTCATCATCGGCGGCATGCTGGGGCCGCTGGCGGGCGTTACCGTCGCCCGTTTCGGAGCCCGGAAAAACATTGTGCTGGGCAATGTCATTGCGGCGCTGGGTCTGCTGGGCATGTCCCAGGTTCGCGAAATCTGGCAGGTTTATCTCTTTTTCGGAGTGATGGGAGGCCTCGGGCTCGCTTTCGCCGAGTTCCTGTCGGCCACCACCGTCATCAACCACTGGTTTATCCGCAAAAGGTCTCTGGCGCTTGGTTTTCTTTTCGCTTCCGGAGGCATCGGCGGCTTTCTGATGCCCCCGCTCATCAGCATGCTGATTTCCGGACTGGACTGGCGCTTTGCCTGGGCGGCGCTGGCCTGTCTTCACCTGATCATGGGCGTTGCCGGAGCCGGTTTACTCATCCGCAATATGCCGGAGGAGGAAGGCCAGTTTCCGGACGGACACGCATCAAAGGAACAGTTTGACGAGTGGCGGGAAAAAGCGACCGGCCATGTCTATCACACCCGGGAGGATTGGAGCGTGCGCGACGCCCTGCGGACGCCGGCGCTGTGGATTCTGCTGGCGCTGTTTTCCGTTTTGCTGTTTGCCACCACCCTGCTGACCACGCACCAGGTCGCTTATCTGCAGGATTTGAAACATTCGCCGATGGTTTCCGCCACGGCTCTGGGGCTGATGCTGGGCATGAGCATCCTGGGCAGGCTCTTGAGCGGAATCCTGGGAATGCGGTTTTCAGGAAGGCATCTGGCCGCCGTTTTCATGGCCTGTCTGGGCTTCGGGCTTCTGTCCCTCATGAACGCCCGGGAAATCGTTTTCGTTTACCTTTATTCCATCCTGACCGGCCTCGGCTTCGGCGGAATGATCGTCCTCCTGCCGCACACGATGGGCGCCTACTTCGGACGCGCGAATTTTTCCCGGATCGTCGGCTGGACCACACCAATCGTCACGCTGGCTTCCGCCGCAAGCCCCCTGCTGGCCGGATTTCTCTACGATTCGACCGGCAGCTATACCCTGCCCTTCGCCGTCACGACGGCATTGATCTTTGTCTGCTGTATCCTGGCGCTCGCGGCTCGTCCGCCGAAACCCCGGGACAAAACATCCGCTCCCCGCGCGTAAAACAGGCCTCCCGCTTAAGAAACAGATTGACATTATAAACTGTTTTTCTTATACTCCGTCCAAACAAAAATCAGAGAATGTGTTCACAAAATCCATACTCAACGGGAAGGACGGGGGGGAATAATGAAAATTTTAGTCGCATATGTCGGAGGGTTGGACGTCGATCGGGCGGTGCTCGAAGTGGCGAAAAAACACGCCAAAGCTTTTAACGCTTCTCTGTATGTTGCCTGCTCCATGGAACGGGTATCGGAGAAGGAGCGCAGGGACCTGGACAAAGTTGAAAAGCACCTCGCCTATGTCAAGGAAACGATGGATGCCGAAGGGATAGAATGCGAAACCCATATTCTGGTGCGGGGCCTCACCCCCGGGGAAGATATCGTGGAATTCGCGGAAGACCAGAAAGTGGATGAGATCATTATCGGCATAGAGAAAAAATCCAAAGTCGGCAAGCTTCTGTTCGGGTCCAATGCCCAGTATATCATCCTGCAGTCCTCCTGTCCGGTAGTCTCCGTAAAATAAACAACAGCCGACTGTAAAAAAAGGCTTGCCCCGCCGGGGCAAGCCTTTTTTTGTTAATTTTGACGGTCTCGTAAAAAGTAATTCGAGCCGTCACCCCGGCGAAGGCCGGGGTCCATAACCCACTGTACCTACTGGATACCGGCCTTCGCCGGTATGACGAAAAGGTGCCGAAATCGACTTTTTACCAGTTCATCAATTTTCAGGAACAGACGCCTATTTCTTGCGCTTGGCCAGCTCTTCCGCTCTCAGTTCTTTGCGCAGAACCTTGCCGACGGTGGATTTCGGCAGTTCCTTGCGGAACTCGACTTCCGTGGGCAGCTTGTAGGTGGCCAGTTTCGACTTGCCGTATTCAATCATCTCTTCGGCCGTCGCCGTTTCCCCTTCTTTCAGTACGATGAACAGCTTGACGTTTTCTCCCCGTTTTGCATCCGGAATGCCGATGGCGCAGGCTTCCATAACCTTCGGGTGTTCATAGTACGCTTCATCAATGTCCCGGGGATAGACGTTGAACCCGCCGCTGATGATCATGTCTTTTTTGCGGTCGACGATGTAGAAATAGCCGTCCTGGTCCATTGTGGCGATGTCGCCCGTATAGCACCATCCGTCTCTGAGCAGGCCGGCGGTTTCTTCCGGTTTGTTGAGGTAGCCTTTGGTCACCTGCGGGCCGCGGATAATGAGTTCGCCCGGTTCGCCGACGGGCATATCCGTTTCGCCTTTATCCAGATCGACGATGCGGCATTCGGTATCCGATACGGGGAGGCCGATCGAACCGATTTTCCGGATGCCTTCGAATGGATTGGTATGGGTCACCGGCGTGGTTTCCGTCATGCCAAACCCTTCACAGATGACCGATCCTGCCGTTTTTTCAAAATCATGAATCACTTCCACCGGCAGCGGGGCGCTGCCGGAAAAGAAGCCTTTGAAGCAGGTCATATCGGTGGTCTTCATTTTTGGATGATTCAGCATACCGATAAACATGGTCGGAACCAGCGCGGCGAAGTTGGGCCTGAACTTGCGAATCGCTTCCAGAAGAGGCTCCGGCTGCGGTTTGGGAATCAGGATATCGCCCCATCCCTGGATAACGGAGAAATTCATCGCGCAGGACATGCCGAAAACATGGAAGAAGGGAAGCGCGCCCAGGTTGACATTGTAGGTTCCGGCAAACTTCGGGAACCAGGCGCGAATCTGCTGCACCTGCTTGCTGATGTTGCCGTGCGTCAGGATGACGCCCTTGGAAACGCCGGTCGTACCGCCGGTGTACTGGTACATGGCCGTATCGTCAAACGTCAGTTTTACTTTGGGCGGGTTGGGCTGCGATTTCGCGATGCAGTCCTTCCATCGAAACACGTCATTGGCCGGTTTGATGGGTTTTGCCGGCAGCAGGCCTTTTTTCTTGCCGACCAGCGGGAAGAGAAGATTGACCGGGAAAGGCAGATAGTCGCCGATGGAGGTGATAATAATCTGCTTCACTTTTGTTTTGGGCCTTAAATCGATCATCCGGTTGGCCAGCAGGTCGATGATGATCATGATTTTGGCGCCGGAATCGTTGAGCTGGTGCTCCAGTTCCCTGTCGGAATAGGTGGGGTTGTTTAAAACGACAATGCCACCCAGCTTCTGGATGGCATAATAGGCGACAACGGTGGGAATCATGTTGGGCAGGATGATGGCCACGGCATCGCCTTTTTTGACGCCTACGCCGGCAAGATAGGTGGCGAACCGGTCCACCATGTCTTTCAACTCTTTGTAAGTCATGGTGTAGCCCTGGAAATTCAGCGCCATGCGATCCGGGTTTTGGGCAGCGCTTCTGTCCAGAATGTCGGGCATGCAGATTTCTTCGTATTGAATTTTTTCAGGAACACCCTTGTCGTAAGATTTTAACCACGGTTTCGACGCATACGATACTTCTCCAGCCATTTTAACTTCCCTCCTCATTTTGGTGTTAAGACGTTTTGAATGAAGCAAACAATATCCTGCGGTCTTGCTGGTGATTAATCTTCAGTAATCCCTCCTCCAAGTTTATTTTAATGATAAAAACAAAAACAAAGCGTTGATAATTTCTTGACCTATTATCAATTTTTTTTAGTAAATACCATAAAATATTGTTCCCGCAAGGGAAAAGATTTCATATCTCATGCTATTTCGAATACTTAGACTTTTATTTTTCACCGCGTCCTTCGTCCAGGCAGGCAACAGTCGCAAGTCCGGCGAATGCCGGATGAAACCGTTCCCTGCAACCATCCACCATATACCGTCCACCAAAGCGGGTTAAAGACCCGCACTACTTCTTGACAGCTGCTCCTTCTAAGGCTAATCCTCATCCGAAAGGAGACTTGCCATGAAAAAGAAATCCCGTGATCTTGAAAAAACCTATCCGGTGGCCGAATTCGCCGCCAAGCTTCGCCGTCTGGCCGATGCGCTGGAAAACGGCAAGCGCTTCATCATCACGATTGCCGGAGAACGAATATCGGTTCCGTCCCGCGCCACATTTAATGTGGAACATGAACGGGAGGGGAAAAACGAAGAAATTGAGTTTCAGATCAAGTGGACCAACAAAAATTGATCCCTTCGCGGAAAGTCACTTTTGCTCCTTTTCGTCATGCCGGCGAAGGCCGGCATCCAGTAATAAGGGAACTGGTTCCCCGCCCCCGACTTCCCGAGGGCAGGCTGCGCAGGAACGAGGTCTGGATTCCCGCCTGCGCGGGAATGACAGAGAGAGTGGAAATAACTGCAATGGGGACTTGTTACGACAGCGTCAAAATTGGCGCTGCGTTTACGCCGTAGCCCGATGATGATTGCCTTTGATCTTCACATTCATACCCGCAGATACTCCGGCTGTTCCTTTATCGAATACGAGGATCTGGTCGGACAGGCCGCAAGCGCCGGGCTTTCCGGATTCGCCCTCACCGAACACGGCATGCGCTGGCCGGATGCGGAATTCGGGAGGCTTCGGGACATTGCCGCCGAACGGGGCATGCTCCTGATCAACGGACAGGAAATCAACACGTTTGACGCCTCCCACCGCTCCGAAGGTGAATTTCTGGTTTTCGGCCTTTCGCGCAGCCTGACAAAAGAATGCCCAGCCGCTGAGCTCGTCCACACGGTTCATGAGGAAGGCGGCATTGTCATTGCCGCGCATCCCTACAAACTGGCGCGCGGCGGGAAATCCCATTACTACGGAGCGGGGGACCGGGTGTATCAACTGAAGCTGGACGCCATCGAACTTTGTCACCCGGACCACGGTGAGGCGGCCATGAAAAAAGTCCGCCGGGCGATGGAAGAGTTGAAAATTCCGGGCACGGGAGGAAGCGACGCCCACAAGATCCTTCAGGTCGGCTCCTGTGTGACGGTTTTTGAAAATCCTGTGCGCAACGAGGACGATTTTATCCGTGAAATTCGCGCGGGCAACGTCACTGGGGTCAGGTCTTGAAATATCAGTATATTTATGATAACCGGTCAATTGTTTAATGATGTAGGAGTCGAGCATGTCCCGACCTCTTAGAATAGAATATCCCGATGCCGTATATCATGTAACTACGCGAGGAAATGCGAAGAATGACATCTTTTATTCGGATTCCGACCGGGAAGCCTTCTTGAAAATATTATCCGGCGTTGTAAGTCGATTTAACTGGTTGTGTCACGCCTTCTGCCTGATGGACAATCATTACCATCTCCTGATTGAGACGCCGGATGGGAATCTGTCGAAGGGCATGCGTCAACTCAATGGGGTTTATACGCAGAAATACAATTGGATGCATCAAAAGGAGGGACATGTCTTCCAAGGCCGGTATAAGGCAATCCTGGTGGAAAAAGAAAGTTATCTGCTGGAGCTATGCCGGTATGTTGTTTTAAATCCGGTTCGTGCGGGAATGACGGAGAAACCGGAGCAGTGGCGATGGAGCAGCTATCGTTTTACCGCCGGGATGAAAACTCCGCCGGCTTATTTAACAACAGGCTGGATTTTAGAATTATTTCATCAAAAAAAGACTGAGGCGGAAAAACTTTATCAGAAATTTGTAACAGCGGGAATTGGATTGAAATCGCCATGGAAAGAGCTACGAGGGCAGATTCTTTTGGGAGAAGAGGAGTTTGTAGATTCGCACAGGGATTTATTGCAGGATAAACAGACGGTTAAAGAGGTTTCCCGAATCCAGCGATATTTAAGCCGACCAAAGTTATCGACTCTGTTTTTAAAAGAAAGAAACAAAACAGAACGGGATAAGGCAATTCATCGAGCGCATATCCAGCATGGTTATACGCTAAAGGCGATTGCTGATCATCTGGGGATTCATTACACGACGGTGAGCAAGGTTATTAAGACGCCAAGCGAAAACTGATATATCAAGACCTGACCCCAACACTCCCTCCTACATTTTTTCCACGATGTCCCGAATGCGGCCGCTTTCGACCAGATCCAGGAATTCCTCCCCCAGCGGGGCGGAAAGCGAAGCGGCCCTGTTCCAGTTTTCGATCCGACGGCCGGGGTTGTCGATGTGCGTCAGGAAATCGTCGCGGTCGGGAATCTTGCCGTCCGGCAGACGGTCCACAAAACTCTGCGACGGGAAAACCATCACGACGTTGTCCAGGGTCTGTTCATCCGGCGCGCGCCGTTTGATTTTCTTGTCCAGCCAACCGGGAATAATCCTTTCTTCGTGATGGAAGAAGAGCACCAGGTCGCCTTCTTTTCCGGCAAACTGGTGCGACAAGTGATAATCGATCAGTCCGCCGTCCCGATAGACTCCATCCGGCGCCCCGAAAATATTCTTCACGCCCGCGACGACCAGCGGAATCGCGCCCGAGGCCATCACGGCATGCTTGAAGTTGATTTCGTTGAGCCGCACATACCGTCCCCGAAAGGAGGGTTGAAAACAGAAGGGGGGCGGCTTGGAGCCGTTGTAGAAAACCACCCTTTCGGCAAAGCGATACAGTTGGCTGCGGCTCACAAAATTCAGCGCAAAACAGGCAGCCAGAGCGCTTTTTTGCAGAAGAAGCTTTTCGGATGCGACAAGCCCCCGCGATCGTGCCGTGATCACCGACAGGCGGTAGCGTTTGTTGGCCAGAGCAAAGGAAAGCGCGTCGTCTTCGATATACGAACCCAGAATATCCGCAAATTTCCCCAGAATTGTCTCGGGGGTATCCTGCCTTGTAAAGCGGGCCGAAATATAAGCGTTCATGAACCGCCGGTAGCTGTCGGCGGCCTGCGGCTGAAGCCAGGCGGCAAAACGCCAGGCGCCGGCGGACGAACCGATGAGATGCACCGGCCGGGAGCGCCCCAGCAAGTCACCGGTCAGAAGCGTCAAATCGAAACCGCTCGCGACCAGCCAGCGAGGCCCGACCGCCGCTCCGAAGTAGGCGGAAACCGCGTCAAAATGAAAGCCGCCGTCTCTGATGATTTCGTAAGCTTTTCTTCCGGCCTTGATGCGCAATCGGCTCATGAAAAGTACCCGGGCAAAAATCTTGACACCTGTCTTTTTGTTTTGTACATATGCCGCGAGCCGCCGGAGGGTCTGTCCATGATCGAAATTTCTCCGACGATCCTTCGAGCGCTTTGAAAAATGTCATTTCGAGGAGCGTGAGCAACGAGAAATCTTAAGATCCCTCATTGCATTCGGGACATGGATTTCTCCCTTCGATCGAAATGACAAAAATGACTGTTATTCAAAGCTCTCCCTTCTTGCAGGAGTTGTTGCGGCTTTTATCAATATTTACAGAAATTGCAAGACCTTTTACCGGAATTCAAATCGAGGGACACCATGAATATTGCTGACAGTGTAAAAAAAATAGCCGCTGATGCGCTCGCGGCCTCGCGCCTTCTTTCCCGCTGCCCAACCGGCGAGAAAAATGAAGTCCTGACGCGCATGGCCGAAGAACTTCTTCGCAACCGGGACCGGATTTTGTCCGCGAATCAGCGGGATGTGACCGCCGCGCGGGAAAAGGGACTTTCGGCCGCCATGATCGACCGTCTGACCGTGAAAGACGCCACTCTGGCAGCCATGGCCCGGGGGCTTCGGGAAGTCGCGGCTCTGCCCGACCCCGTCGGGAAAGTGACGTCCATGTGGCGACGCCCCAATGGTTTGCTGGTGGGGCGGATGCGGATTCCCCTGGGCGTCATCGGCATCATTTACGAATCGCGCCCTAATGTCACGGTGGACGCCTCCGCTTTGTGCCTCAAATCCGGCAACGCGGTCATTCTGCGCGGCGGATCGGAAGCGATCCATTCCAACCTGGCCATTGCGTCCGTTCTGCAGGAGGCGCTGCAGAAAAGCCCTCTTCCGGACCATGCCATTCAGGTCATCCCTTTTACCGACCGCGAGGCGGTTTCGATCCTGCTTTCGCTCGACGAGCAGATTGATCTGATCATTCCGCGGGGCGGCGAGGAGCTGATCCGCGCCGTCGTGTCCCAGTCCAAGATCCCCGTCATCAAGCACTACAAGGGCGTCTGCCACATTTTCGTGGACGCCTCGGCCGACCTGGACATGGCCGTGAACATCTGCGCCAACGCCAAGGTGCAGCGTCCGGGCGTCTGCAACGCCATGGAGACGCTGCTGGTGCACGCGGATATCGCCCCCGTGTTTCTGCCGAAGGTGGCCGAGAGGCTGCAGAAAGACGGCGTGCGGCTGAAGGGCTGCGAAGCCACCGGAAAGATTCTGAAAGGGATCGAATCGGCAACCGAAGAAGACTGGACCGCGGAATACCTGGACCTGATCCTGGCCGTCCGGGTGGTGGCGTCGATCGACGAAGCCATCGCGCACATCGAAAAATACGGGTCGCTGCATACGGAATCGATTCTCACGAAAGACTACGCGAATGCGCAGCGGTTTTTAAACGAGGTCAATTCCTCCACGGTGCTGGTCAACGCATCCACCCGCTTTTCCGACGGCTTTGAACTGGGCCTCGGCGCGGAAATCGGCATTTCCACCACCAAACTGCACGCCTACGGGCCGATGGGCCTGGAAGAGCTGACGACTTCCAAGTTTATCATTTACGGCGACGGACAGGTTCGCACATGAATCTCGGCCTCTTTGGCGGAACATTCAACCCGGTTCATTTGGGACACCTGAGGGCCGCCCAGGAGCTCGCGGAGCTTCTGAAATTGGACCGCATCGTCTTCATTCCCGCCGCGACTCCGCCGCACAAGACCCCGAGCGGGATCGTCTCCTTTGAACACCGCCTGCAAATGCTGCAACTGGCTGTTGCCGGAAACGATGTCTTTTCTTTGTCGGATGTGGAAAACCGGCGGCCGGGAAAATCCTATTCCATCGACACCGTGCGCCATTTCCGGAATGCCGGTGATTCGGGTCTCGAATGTTTTTTCATCACCGGGCAGGATGCGTTCGACGCCATCACCACCTGGCATGACTGGAAAAATCTTCTGCGGCTGTGTCATTTCGTGGTGATGACCCGCCCGGGGTATGAAAACCGGGGGCTTCACCAAATCCTGCCGCCGGACGTTGCCGGCCGCTACGTTTACGACGCGGCGGGCGATGTTTTTCAGCAGCCGCACGGCGGTTCGATATTTTTCCGCCAGACCACCTTTCTGGATATTTCATCGTCGGAGGTCCGGAAAAGAATGCAGCAGGGCCGCTCCCTGCGCTATCTGACGCCGGACAGCGTCATCCGCTACATGGAAGCAAACCGGCTTTACCGATAGAGGGTTGGGAACTTTTGTTGCCGCGAATCGCGGCCGGTTTTACGGCAGGAAGTCTTGCCGTCCCTTCGTCCGGTAAATGTCTAGGGCGGCATCGACCACGTTCGCGTCGTAAAGGGTTCCGCGATGGTCGGTAATTTCCTGCATCGCCACGTCAACGTCCTTGGCGGGGCGGTACGGCCGGTGAGAGGAGATGGCTTCAATCACATCGGCCACGCCGATGATCCGCGCTTCCAGGAGGATATCGTCCCCCTTCAATCCCTGCGGGTAGCCGGACCCGTCCATCCGTTCGTGGTGCTGCAGAATGATTTTCGCAACCGGATGGGGAAATTCAATCGCCTTGAGAATATCGTAAGCGTTCCGGCAGTGCGTTTTGACCATCTCCATTTCCAGAGGGCTCAATCGCCCCGGCTTGGTCAGAATCTCGGACGGAACGGCAATTTTGCCGATGTCATGAAGCTGGCCCGCGACCCGGATGGCGTCCACCCGGTCCGCGGGCAGCAGCATTTTTTCCGAAATGACACAGGCGATTTTGGCCACCTGCTGTTCATGGCCGGCCGTGTAGGGATCCCGGCTTTCCACGATTCTGGACATGGCCAGCACCGTCCCTTCCAGAATCATCCGGGTTTTTTCATAGCTGACCTGGAGCTCTTCCAGGCTCCGGTTCAGGTGTTTTGTTTTCAGCCGCACTTTTTCTTCCAGGCTTTTGTTGAGTTCCATGAGCTCGGCATTCTGTTTTTTGACCAGTTCGTCCAGCCGACGGTTCTCCATCACCAGATCCGCTTTGCCCAGCATTTCTCTGATCGTGTGGAGCAGTTCTTCCCTGCGCCAAGGCTTGGTCAGATACCGGTGAATCCCCCCGCTGTTGATCGCGTCGATGATCGCGTCCGTGTCCGTGTAGCCCGTCAGCAGCACACGCAGGGCGTCGGGGCAGATGTGGCGGGCCTGCGTAAAAAACTGCACCCCGGTCATGCCGGGCATGAGCTGGTCGGAAATAATCAGGGAAACATCCGGCGATTCTTTCAGGATGGCCAGCGCTTCTTCCGCGGAGCCGGCCGTGCGCAGATCATACCCTTCATCGGCCAGCGCCATGATCATGATTTCCAGGACGGCTTCTTCGTCGTCAATCAGCAGGATCGAATGCCGGTATTTTAAAGGAACCAATGGAATGGAATTCATGTGCCTGTGCCTCCCCTCATAGAACTTTCTTCAAAAAGGCGCCGGTAAAAGACTGTTCATTTCGCGCCACCTCCCGGACCGTGCCGGAGGCGATGATCCGCCCTCCGCCCGGACCGCCCTCGGGCCCCAGATCGATGATGTGATCCGCGGACTTGATAATATCCAGATTGTGTTCGATGACGACCATGGTATTGCCCATGTCCACCAGGCGCATCAGCACGTCCAGCAGCTTCTGAATGTCCGCAAAGTGCAGACCGATGGTGGGCTCGTCCAGAATGTACAGGGTGTTCTGGTTGACCCTTTTCCCCAGCTCCCGCGCCAGCTTGATGCGCTGCGCTTCGCCGCCGGAAAGCGTTGTGGCCGACTGGCCGAGACGGATGTATCCGAGGCCGACATCCGCCAGCAGTTGGAGATGCGAGCGAATGGACGGGATGTTGGCAAAAAAATCCAGCGCCTGAGAAACGGTCAGATCCAGAACATCGGCGATGCTTTTATCCTTGTATTTGATGTCCAGCGTGTCCGCGTTGAAGCGCTTGCCCCGGCAGGCGTCGCAGGTGACGTAAACATCCGGAAGGAAGTGCATTTCGATTTTGATCAACCCGTTTCCCTCGCAGGCTTCGCAGCGGCCGCCCTTGACGTTGAAGCTGAACCGACCCGGCTTGTAGCCGCGGATGCGGGCGTCCGGAAGGCCGGTGAAAAGATCGCGGATAAAGGAAAAAATGCCGGTATAGGTGACGGGATTGGACCGCGGCGTCCGTCCGATCGGCTGCTGATTGATCATGATGACCCGCTCGATGCCTCCCATGTCCCGGACGCGGCGGATTTTTGCCATGGGGCCGCTGTGCTGATTCAGCCGGCGCGCCATCACCTGGTAGAGCGTTTCGATCACCATGGTGCTTTTGCCGGAGCCGGAAACGCCGGTGACGGCGGTCAGAACGCCGGTCGGGATTCGAATGTCGATATTTTTCAAATTGTTTTCCGTTGCGCCTTCCAGGACGATGTGGCGGCCCTTGACCTTCCGCCAGGCGGGAAGCCCGATGGATTTCCGGCCGGAGAGGTACTGCCCCGTAAGCGATGTTTCGCTTTGCAGCACTTCGGCGGGACTGCCCTGAAAAATCACTTCCCCCCCCCGGGCGCCGGCGCCCGGCCCCATATCGATAATATGGTCGCAGGCCAGCATCATGTCGGCGTCGTGCTCCACCACCAGAACCGTATTGCCCATGTCGCGCAGCTTCTTGAGCGTGTCGATCAGGCGCAGGTTGTCCCGCTGGTGCAGGCCGACGGTCGGTTCGTCGAGCACATACAGAACGCCCATCAGTCCGGAGCCGATCTGCGTGGCCAGCCGGATGCGCTGGGATTCGCCGCCGGACAGCGTGGAGGTCGATCGCGCCAGATTCAGATAATCCATGCCGACATTGAGCAGAAAGGAAAGGCGGCTTTTGATCTCCTTTAAAACGCGCTCGACAATTTTCGTTTCCTGACCGGTCAGCTTCAGCCCTTCGAAAAACTCAAAACATTCGCGAATGGACATCAGGCACAGCTCATAAATGTTCCTGCCGCCCACGGTCACGGCCAGGCTTTCTTTTTTCAGGCGCGCGCCGCCGCAGGTTTCGCAGGGCCGCAGGTCGATGTAGCGGGCCAGGTCGCTGCGGACGCCGGCGGACGCGGTTTCCCGCCAGCGGCGCTCCAACTGCCGGATGACGCCTTCAAAGGGGCGGTGGACGAAGTAGCGTTTGTCCGGACGGTCAATGTGAAATTTGATTTGTTCGGTTCCCGATCCATACAGCAGAACCTTGCGGATTTTTTCCGGCAGATTGGAAAACGGCATATTGATGTCGAAATCATAATGTTCCGCCAGTGTGTCCAGCAGGTTAAAGTAGTAAAGCGAGCTGCGGTTGGCCCAGGGAGCAATGGCGCCTTCACGCAGAGAAAGGCCCGCGTCGGGCACCACGAGATCCGGCGCGAAGTGCATCCGCGACCCCAGACCGTTGCATTCGGGACAGGCGCCATAGGGGTTGTTGAACGAAAATACGCGGGGGGCAAGAGGCGGCATGCTGATGCCGCAGTCCGGACAGGCATATTTTTCGGAATACAGCGTCTCTCCGCCGTCAGCGGCGGCAATCCGGACCAGCCCGTCGCCTTTATGGACGGCAATCTCCAGAGAGTCCCGCAGCCTCTTGCGGATGCCGTCCTTCATCACCAGGCGGTCAACGATCAGATCGATGTCGTGGCGTTTGGTTTTGGAAAGGACAAGGTCAAGGGACAGGTCGTGGATTTCGCCGTCAATGCGAACCCTCGCAAAGCCTTCTTTCTGGAGCTTCTTCAATTCTTTGGCAAACTCGCCTTTTTTGCCCCTGACCAGCGGGGATAAAATGCTGAAGCGCGTCCCTTCGGGCAGGTCGAGCACGCTTTGCATGATGCTGTCGATGGTTTGCGACTGGATCTCCCGACCGCAGTTGCTGCAATGGCAGACGCCGATGCCGGCGAACAGCAGGCGGAAATAATCGTAAATCTCCGTGACGGTGCCCACGGTGGAGCGCGGATTGTGGCTGGCCGCCCGCTGTTCGATGGCAATGGCGGGCGAGAGGCCCTCGATGGATTCCACATCCGGCTTGTCCATCTGGCCGATGAACTGGCGCGCGTAGGTCGAAAGCGACTCCACATAGCGGCGCTGACCCTCGGCGTAGATGGTGTCAAACGCCAGGGAGGATTTGCCCGAGCCGGAAACGCCGGTGATGACCACCAGCCGGTCGCGGGGAATATCCAGAGAAATATTTTTGAGATTGTGCTGGGACGCGCCCTTGATTCTTATCAAATCCATGGCCGGAATTGCCGTTTCTTAAAGCCGGATGTCAATGAAGGATTTTTTGCGGAGCTCAGCCATCCATTCGTCATACTTTTTGTTGACTTTTTCATCTTCAATTTTTGCCTTGATTTCATCGCGCACCACGGGCAGGGGCTTCAGCCCCGCCCCTTTTTTGTCCACGACCACCAGCAGGAGAAACCCCGCTTCGGTTTCGAGAACTTCGCTGACCTCCCCCACGGGAAGGCTGAAGGCCGCCTTTTCAACTTCCGGCATCATGACGCCCCGTTCCACAAAGCCGATGTCGCCTCCTTCAGCCGCGGCCGGGCCCCTGGAATAGCGCGCAGCCATCACTTCAAAGCGCTCGCCTTTCAGGATGCGTTCGCGCAACTGATTCGCCTCGGCCCGGACCCGGTCGCGCGCTCCGCTGTCCGCTCCCTCCGGAACCGGCAGAAAAATCTGCCGGATGTGCACCGCTTCCCGGCCTTCATAGTCCTCGCGATGTTTGTCGTAATACTCGCCGATTTCTTCATCCGTCACCAGAATCCGCGACTGCACCTCGCGTCGCAGAAGCCGCATGCGCAGCATCTGTCCCCGAATTTCCTGTTTGGCGCTCTCCAACGTCTTGCCTTCTTCGGCCAGTTTTTTCAAATAGTCCTGCATGGTCAACCGGTTTTTGGCCAGCATGTCCTTGACCATGCCCATGACTTCTTCATCTTTGACGGCCGCAATGCCGACGCCCGGCTTTTTCGCCTCCTGTTCGATGAGGATCTGATCAATCATCCGCTGCAGAAAAGCCGCCTCGCCCTGCTTAAGAAACGCTTCCTTGTCCGGGCCCTTATAGTTGGCCTCAATGTGAGCGGCATAGGGCGCAAATGCCCGGTGGAGTTCAGAAAGTGTGATCACTTCGCCGTTGACGACGGCGACGATTCTGTCCGCCACGCCGGCGGCCGCCGGCGCACTGATCAGCAAAACGGCAAGGATGACTGCAAAACCCGTTTTATAAGCCTTCACGTAGTTCCCCCTGTTGAACGATCGTTATGATGGTGTGTTCTCCCTGAGAACATTTATTTCCTTTTTCACGACGGCCTTCATCTTCAAGTTGTTCAGCCAGGCGTTGAAAGCCGCTTCTTCTTTTTGCGCCCGGAGAACATCCAGAAGTTCCTGCCGGCATTCCGCAAAGGATCGAGCCCGGGCCGGCTGAATGTCCGTGACCTTTAAAATGTGGTATCCGTAGGCGCTTTTGACAATGGGGCTCGTTTTGTGAAGCGGCAGAGTAAAAAGCGTCTTGTCCAGCGGTTCCGGCATGGTATCGCGCGCGATCAGCCCCAGGTCCCCGCCGCGGACCGCTTCCGGCCCGATGGAAAACGCCTTGGCCAGCAAGGCGAAGTCTTCACCCCTCTCCAGCCTCTCTTCGACTTCCCTCGCCTGATCGAGATCCGGCGTGACAATCTGGGACGCCCGAACCCTCGCTCCGGATCTGCAGAAGTCGGGATGCTCCCGGAAATAATCCTCCGCTTCATCTTCCGAAACGCGGACGGCCGCATGGACCTCCGCGGCCACCAGCTTTTCGAACAGCATCTCTTTTTTCAGCGCTTCGCGCCAGTCTTCATATCGCACATTTTTCCGGACGAGCAAATCAAAATAATTTTCGCCGTAATCTCCGCGGATTTCGAGCAGTCTGTTTTCCAGCTCGGTCTCGCTGACCGAAAGGCCCAGCTCGCGCGCCCGCTGGAGAACCATTTTCTCCGTAATCAGCGCGTCCAGAATTTCCTCCTCCAAGCGCATGCGTTTGCCGGATTCGCCCTGAAGAGCGCGAAGCGAAAACAGTCCCTTGCGGTCGCCCAGCCGCGCCCGGTATTCCTCCAGGTAAATTTTTTCGCCGTTGACCGTCGCGACGTGCGGGCGCCCGGCTTCCTGCCGCCCGCAGGCGGAAACAAGGCAAAGGGCGCAAAGCACGGCCAGGGGCGCCAGCGTCCTCCATTGCCGAACCAGGTTTTGCAAAAGCGCCTTCATCACGCGCCGTTTCCCCGAACGTTTGCATCACTACAGAAAACCAAGAATGACGGTCTCGTAAAAAGTAATTCGAGCCGTCACCCCGGCGAAGGCCGGGGTCCATAACCCACTGTACTTACTGGATACCGGCCTTCGCTAGGTATGACGAAAAGGTGCCGAAATTGACTTTTTACCAGTTCATCAAGAATGTCATTCCCGCCGCGCCTATTTTGGCGCTCCGGATCTCCCGCGCCGGAAAATGTCTTTATCCATATCCCGATAAAGGCTATTCGGCAAGCATCTTTAGAAGCTCCTCCGCCCGGTCCAGAAGATCCGGCGCGCCGGCCGGGCGGGCCGGCAGAAACAGCCTGAAGTCAGGGGTAAAGCGCAAATCCCTGATTTTCTTTCGGGTCAGCGCGGTAATTCGGGCCGGATCCACCGGGGAGGCTTCGCTGAAATAAATGTAAAAATATTTTCCGTCGAACCCCATTTTCCTGGCTTTGAGCGGCGCGAGGAGATTGCGGACGCCGATCACACGCAGCAGATTTTCCGCCGCCTGCGGCAGGGGCCCGTAGCAGTCCGCCAGCTCGGCGCGGATGTCCTGAAGATCTTCGGGACCCGCCGCGAGTGATATTCTCTTGTACAGGACCAGGCGCCGGTGAACATCCTGCACGTAGTCCTCCGGCAGAAAAGCGGAAATTCCCATCTGAATTTCAGGAAGAGCCTCTTCAACCAACGCCGGAGCGCCCTGAATTTCCCGCACGGTCTTTTCCATCAGTTCGGTGTAAAGCTCATACCCGACGGCGGAGATGTGCCCGGCCTGCGAAAGGCCCAGCACATTGCCGCCCCCGCGGATTTCCAGATCGTTGTGGGCGATGCGGAACCCGGAGCCCGGTTCGGAAAACTCCTTGATGGCCTGAAGCCTGCGCAGAGCGTCCCTGGAGAGGAGCGCGCCGCGGGGCAAAAGCAGATAGGCCGAGGCCTCCTCGCTGCCCCGACCCACGCGCCCGCGAATCTGGTAGAGCTGGGCCAGGCCGAAGCGGTCGGCGCGGTTGATGAAAATCGTATTGGCGGACGGGATGTCCAACCCCGATCCGATGATCGTCGTGCAAACCAGCACGTCGAATTCCCGCCGGATGAACCGCGCCATGGCTTTTTCAATTTCCGCCGGCTTCATCTGGCCGTGCACGACGCCGACCCGCGCGCGGGGAACCAGCCGTTGCGCCAAATTCGCGATCCCGTAAATGGAGCGCACCCGGTCATGGACAAAAAACACCTGGCCGCCCCGGGCAATTTCCGCCTCAATCCCCCCCCGAATGACGTCTTCGTCGAATTCCAGGACGTAGGTCTTGATGGGCCGGCGGTCTTCCGGCGGCGTGTTGATGATCGACAGGTCGCGGATGCCCGTAAGCGACAGGTGCAGCGTGCGCGGAATCGGCGTGGCCGAAAGCGCGATCACGTCCACCAGCGTCCGCATTTTTTTCAATTTTTCCTTGTGCGCCACGCCGAAGCGCTGCTCTTCGTCGATGATCACCAGCCCCAGGTTTTTGAACGCCACATCCTTCTGCAGAAGGCGGTGCGTGCCGACAACGATATCGACCCTCCCCCGGAGGAGGTCCGCCAGTGTTTTTTTGATTTCGGCCGGACTCCGGAAGCGGTTGAGCGCTTCCACGCGAATGGGAAAATCCGCCAGCCGACGCGAAAACGTCGCGAAATGCTGCTCGGTCAGAATCGTGGTCGGCGCCAAAAGCGCCGTCTGTTTGCCGTCCATCGCCGCCCGGAACGCCGCGCGCAGCGCGACTTCCGTCTTGCCGAATCCCGCATCGCCGCAAATCAGGCGGTCCATCGGTTTGACGTCGTCCATGTCGGCGTGGATGTCTTCAATGGCCCGCGCCTGATCGGGGGTTTCCTCGTATTCAAACGTCGAGCAGAATTCCTCATAGACGCGATCGGGCGGCAAGAAGGGTTTGCGCTCCATCGCCTCGCGCGCCGCATAAATCGCCACCAGCTCCTCGGCCACGTCGCGGACGGACTTTTTGACCCTTTCCTTGACCGCGTCCCAGGAGGTCCCTCCCATCTTTTCAATTTTCGGCGTATAGCCGTCCGGCCCCAGATAGCGCTGAATCTTCTCCAGAGCGTTCACGGGCAGATAGAGCTTGTCGCCGTCCAGATACTCGATGACCAGAAAATCATTTTCCACGGCGCCCACGGCGATTTTTTGCAGCCCGCGGTACAACCCGATGCCGAAATCCCGGTGGACCACAAAATCCCCTTCTTTCAGATCGCCGAAGGATTTTAAAAAATATCCCTCGTGCCGCGGCCGGACGCGGCGGCGAGGCGTCTTTTTGACAAAAATATCTTCTTCGCTCAGAAACGCCAGCCCGGGAGACTCCAGAACGAAGCTGCCGGACAGTTTTCCTTCCCGCAAAAACAGCACGGATCCCTCACCGGGATTTTGGATGATTTCCAGAAGGGGGGTCTCCGGGGACAGCATCCGCGCCGGCAAACCATACCCCGCCAGCAGGTGCTGCATGCGGGCCGTGTCTTCCGGCGTAGGAGACACAAAGAACACCGGCCTTCCCTGCGCCAGCCAGCCTTGAATTTTTTCCGCCGTGCGGCCGAGGTGAGACTCTTCCTTCCCATCGCCAAACGAAGTCCCGGGAACGGGAACCTCCGGACGGGTATCGAAATTCACCACGGGGACGGCGCTTTTCGGGTCATCCAGCGTCAGGCCGGAGAACCATACCTGTTGAAAATCGTCCATTCGTTTACGGAGCGGCTCTTCATCCAGATAAAGACCGGCGTGCTCCAGATAGAACCTGCCGCCCGCTTTCGCCTTGTACAGAAGCTTGTCGATGCCGGCCGACACATCTTGCTGCGCCTGTTCCACCCCCAGCGGGTCGTTGATCACGAACAGCGAATTCCTCGGAAGATAGTCGAAAACACTGGAGAGATTCCGCCGGCCGAAGCCCGCCGGATCGTCGTACTCTTCATAAAACAGGGGCAGGAAAATCGGATTGAGAGAGGTCGCGGATTGCTCCCGAAGCGTTTCCGAAAGCCGGCTGCGCAACTCGCGCGGAAGGTCCAGATCGTCGGCGCGGCGCTTGACATTGCGCACGGCCCGGTTGAGCCTTTCCTCATCGAGGAGAATTTCGCCGGCCGGCCCCAGAACAAACGCGTCCACGGACGCGCCCGAGCGCTGGGACGCGGCGTCAAAGCGGCGGATGGATTCGATCTCGTCGCCCGCCATCTCCAGGCGCAGGGGGTCCGGCGCGCCGGGCGGAAAAATATCCAGAATATTGCCGCGCAGGCTGAACTCGCCGGGATTTTCCACCAGCGATACCCTCGAATATCCGCCCGCTGCGAGCTTTTGGGGGAACTCCTCCATCAGGAGCACATCGCCGATGGAAAGAATTTTCAGATATTGTTGAAATTCGGCGTAGGGCATGACTTTCTGCATGCAGGCCGCGAGAGAGGTGACAACGATCTTGCGGCTGTCCACCTGCAGTTGCGTGAGCACATGGAGGCGGGCCATTTCTTCCTCCCTCTGCAGGGCGAACATGTCCACCGAAAGAAAATCGAGGGGCGGGTAATGCAGCACTGCCCCTTCGCCCAGGAAGAGCGCCAGATCTCGGGCAAAAGAAGCGGCTTCCTTTGCCGTGGGACACAGGACGATCAACGGCGCGGCCAGCCGCTCGAACAACAGCGCGGTCAGAAACGCACGCGCGGGGGGAACCAGACCCCGCGCATCCGTGACCGGCGCTCCCTTCGCGATCCCCTCCAGCAACTCCCGCACGGGCGGGGCGTCGGGAACCATTTTTTTATCGATAATTTTTCTCACGAAATGTCATCCAGGCGAATCAAACCGTCGGTCAGGAAAGGGCCAGCATTTTGTCCAGGGCTTTTTTCGCGGCCTCGCTCACATCCCGGGGAACCGTAATGACCGGCTGCAGGGTCGCCAGCGACCGCTCGATATCGTCCAGCGATATTTTCTTCATGTCGGCGCAGAAAAGCGCGTCCGAGGCGGGAATAAAAGTTTTTTCCGGGTTGTCTTTGGTGAGTTGGGTCAAAATGCCTTTTTCCGTTCCGATAATGATCTCATTGGCTTTTGTGTCGCGGGCAAACTGGAGAATGGCCGACGTGGACCCCACGAAATCCGCAAGGGCAAGCACTTCCGGACGACACTCCGGGTGCGCGGCAAACGGCGCCCGCGGATGCTCCCGCCTGCGGGCCGCAACTTCCTGGGCCGTCAGCGCCTGATGAATCGGGCAGCAGCCCTCCCACGCGGCAATGTCCCGACCCGTGACGGACGCCGCGTGGCGGGCCAGATTGCCGTCGGGCAGCATTACCACTTTTTTCGACGGCGGCAGGTTTTGAACAATTTTAATCGCGTTGGACGACGTGCAGCAGATGTCGCTTTCGGCCTTCACTTCCGCCGTGGAGTTGATGTACGTCACGAAAACGGCGTCCGGTTGAGCCTGCCTCATTTTTCTCACCGCGTCCGGTCCGGCCATGTCCGCAAGAGGACAGCCCGCGTCCAGGCGCGGCAGCAACACGGTTTTTTCGGGGGAAAGCATTGCCGCGCTCTGCGCCATGAAGTGCACGCCCGCGAAGACGATCACCCTGGCGTCGGAGCGAGCCGCCGCCTGGGCCAGCGCCAGGGAATCCCCCAGTACGTCGGCGATCTCCTGAATTTCAGGCCGCGCATAGTAATGGACCAGCAAAATGCCCTGCTTTTCGGCCAGCAACGCGCGAATTTTTGTCTGCTGCTCGTTCATCTTGTTTCCTTCCTCTCCATCGGCTTCTTCCCTAGCGCAAATACCGGTGAAATTCAACCGGCAATAGGGGATG
>Ga0255345_1000823_pt1 | contig 48834 bp, 39 predicted proteins | sample wastewater_treat_6_FD_192415 | JGI IMG/M metagenome (GOLD analysis project Ga0255345, IMG submission 192415) | Wastewater microbial communities from Lulu Island WWTP, Vancouver, Canada - plant20 | ecosystem: Engineered > WWTP > Wastewater > Unclassified | place: Canada: Vancouver, British...
CTGTTGAAGAGTAGTACCTCTGGAAGTGTCTACCACGTTATCTACATCAGCTTCAATGATGGGCTGATTAGGTAAGTCAACTCTCTTGAATTTATACCAATGGTTTTCAGGAGCAGGATGAAAGGTTAAGTTAACAGGAACTCCTGTATGAAGGCCGACACCCGAAACGGTTACCGACTTTTTAATCGTTGATTGTTTAAGCTGCATGCTAATTTTAGGAAGATGCTTTGTCGCGTAAAGAAGCTATTGTTTTTTCAAGGTCTTGGATTTTTCTTTCCAAGTCGGGAAGTTTTCTGAATACAACATAAGTTCGTTTATAGTCGCCTATGCCGAAAGCAGGGGATCCCTGTAGAATTTCATTTGGTTTGGTGATATTGCTACCAATACCGGATTGCGCCGCGATTTTTGTTCCATCGGCTATTGTAAGGTGACCTACAATACCTACTTGACCGCCAATCATACAGTTCTTTCCAATTTTAGTTGAACCTGCAACACCTGTTTGTGCTGCTATCACGGTATTTTCTCCGATTTCAACGTTGTGCGCAATTTGAATCAGGTTGTCGAGTTTAACACCCTTGCGGATAATAGTCGATCCTAATGTAGCACGGTCAATCGAAGAGTTGGCTCCAACGTCAACATGATCTTCGATGATCACATTGCCGATTTGAGCAACTTTTTGATAATTATTTTCAGAGTTTGGTTGGAATCCGAATCCGTCGGCACCAATAACACATCCAGCATGTAAAGTGACATGATTCCCTATTACACAATCAGAATAAATCTGAGTTCCGGGGAAAATGGTAGTGTCGTTGCCAATGGTGCAGTTGTCGCCAATGTAAACATTGGGGTAGATTTTAGCTCTGTCGCCAATCGTTACATTTTTTCCAACGTAAGTGAAAGCGCCGATGTAAACATCTTTGCCATACGTCGAAGAAGATTCGATAAAAGCATGAGAATCTATTCCCACTTTGTTGCGCTGAATAGTATTGTAAACTTCAAGCAATTTCGCAAAGCTGGCGTAAGCATTTTCCACGCGAACCAAGGTCGCAGAAATTTCTTTTTCAGCCACAAAATCACTGTTGACAATTGCAACAGACGCGTTGGTGGTATAAATAAATTGGGTGTAGGCCGGATTAGCCAAGAAAGTTAATGATCCTTCGGTGCCTTCTTCGATTTTTGAGAGGCGACTAACCTTAGCTTCTGCGTTACCATCTACGGTTCCCTGAAGCAATTCGGCAATCTGTTTAGCAGTGAATTCCATGTCAGCCTGCAAAGGTAACAAATAAGCTTTTTCAGAGTGTCGAAATTGCTAACATAAAGTATCTGTTAATCAATTAGTTCGGGGAGGCAGCAAAAGAAGTTTTTCTGTACAGGTGATGAAAGTACCGCAACTTCGAGTTGGTCGCTGGCAACCGACAGTTCAATTTGGCTCCCATCGCGGTATAAAATCCTTATTGGTTCGCTATCCGGATTGTAAGCGCTATTGCTAATTTTTCCGGTAAAAGCGAAGTAATGAAGGTCGTTTTCGGGAAGCTGATAGTGGCTTCTGATTTTATCGAGATAGGGCGTAATTTTATCTGTATCAAAAGTATCTTTCTGTAGCCTGATTTTATATATTTTACGGTTAACCATACCTCGGCATAAGCGCGATAAAACTACATCCTCATGGTCGGTCCAAACTTTAAGTGAAGCATAAATATCATAATCGTCGAGCTTGCTAAAAAGTTGCAGTACTTCTTTGTTTTCAGCAAAGTCTTTTTCGGTGAAATCACGAGTGAGGAATTGCTTTAATGCAGGAGTGGCGAATAGGTTAGGGTCACTCGCGGCCAACTCTTTCGCTCTCTTCAAAATATTAACCAACATTTGCTCGGCTGCTAAAGTGGTTTTATGGAGATAAACTTGCCAATACATTAATCGACGAGCAACAATAAATTTCTCGATTGAATAGAGTCCTTTTTCTTCGATCACCAAATGGTCGTTATGAACATCTAGCATTTTTATGATCCGCTGAGCACCGATTTTTCCCTCTAAAACTCCGGTGTAAAAACTATCACGGTTCAAATAATCGAGTCGGTCCATATCGAGTTGGCTGGAAACCAAATCGTGTAAAAACTTTTTAGGGTATTCATTTTTGAAAATCTGGATGCCCACGGTTAGTTGTCCGTTGAACTCTATATTGAGCGCCTCCATAAACAATAAAGACACTTTTTCGTGAGAAATGCCTTTAACGATACTATGTTCGAGGGCATGAGAGAAAGGAGAATGTCCGATATCATGTAAAAGAATAGCTACCAATGCTCCTAAAGACTCCTCCTCCGTGATTTCGTGGCCTTTCGATTTTATGGTCTCAATTGCTTGACTCATAAGGTGTAACGCACCTAAAGCATGATGAAAACGGGTATGTAGAGCGCCTGGATAAACCATGTGGGTGAGGCCCAATTGTCGGATTCTCCTCAAGCGTTGAAACCAAGGATGCTCAATCAAATCAAAGATTAAAGGGTGAGGAATGGTAATAAATCCGTAAACGGGATCATTAAAGATTTTCTTTTTATTGATTTTCAAGAGATCTATTTTTTATATTCACTTCGAAATTAGTGTTTGAAGTGAATGAATTATGATTTTGCAAATATCGTAAACGGATTTGCATATTAAACAAGACTATTTTTGCGTTTACATCAACTATGGAAAAAATTAAAATTCTTTGGGCCGACGACGAAATTGATTTGTTGAAGCCACATATTCTGTTTCTACAAGAAAAAGGATACGAAGTAACCACGGCAACCAACGGCCGTGACGCATTAGATTTAGTGCAAAAAACGGCATATGATATTGTTTTTCTGGATGAAAACATGCCAGGGTTAAGCGGATTAGAGACATTAGTGCAGATAAAAAACTTAAGAAATGAAATTCCGGTAGTCATGATTACCAAGAATGAGGCGGAAGAAATCATGGAAGAAGCGATTGGGAGTAAGATTGCCGATTATTTAATAAAGCCGGTTAATCCGAATCAGATTTTATTGTCAATTAAAAAGAATCTAGACAACAAGCGATTAATTAGTGAAAAAACCACTCAGGGATATCAGCAAGAGTTTCGCCAGATAGGCATGAGTATGAGTGATAAATTGAGTTGGAACGAGTGGGTAGATGTTTATAAAAAGTTAGTGTATTGGGAGATAGAACTGGAGAATACGCAAGATCCGGGGATGTACGATATATTAACGATGCAGAAAGCAGAAGCGAATCATTTATTCGGGAAGTTTATCGATAATAATTATTTGCAATGGTTAAAAGATCCGGAGAAAGCTCCATTGATGTCGCATTATCTACTTCGCAGGAAAGTATTGCCGTTAGTGGATGCCGGTGACGAACCTGTATTTTTTATCTTAATTGATAACTTACGTTATGATCAATGGAAGACCATACAGCCGGTATTAACAGAGTTGTTTAAGATACTTGAAGACGATACTTATTGCAGCATTCTTCCAACAGCAACTATGTTTGCCAGGAATGCCATTTTCGCTGGAATGATGCCTTCAGAGATTGAAAAAAGATTCCCGGATAAATGGGTGAACGATGAAGACGAAGGCGGAAAAAATCAATATGAAGAAGATTTTCTTGGCGATCAATTGCAGCGACTTCGCAAAACGTATAAATTCTCGTATACCAAGGTAACCAACATCGATGCGGGAAAGGCATTGGTAGATTCAATACCTAATTTATATCAGAATAAATTTAATGTGATTGTATATAATTTTGTCGATATGCTTTCGCATGCTCGTACCGATATGCAAGTGATTCGTGAATTGGCTGAAGACGAAAAAGCTTATCGTTCAATTACGAAATCATGGTTTGAGCATTCTCCGTTATTAGACGCGTTGAAACGAATAGCAGAGAAGCCGTGCAAAGTAGTTATTGCTACTGATCATGGAACAATTAAAGTGAATGATGCATCTAAAATTGTAGGCGACAGAAATACAAATACCAATCTTCGCTACAAAGTAGGAAAGAGTTTGAATTATGAGAAGAAAGATGTGATGGAGATTAGAAATCCTGCCGACGCTTTTCTTCCTAAAATGAATGTGAGTACGTCTTATGTATTTATTAAGGGTGATAAATTCTTCGCTTACCCTAATAACTATAATTATTACGTGAATTTTTACAGAGATACATTTCAGCATGGAGGAATATCGCCTGAAGAAATGATTATTCCTGTAATTACAATGCAAAGTAAGTCATGACCCGAACGTGGACATCGGTTACACTAGAAAATCTGCCGGAAGTCGCTGCCGAATTATTGCAGTTCGCTTCATCGCATAAAATTTTTTGTTTGCATGGAGAAATGGGCGCAGGAAAGACAACCTTTGTGAAAGAGTTAAGTAAAACGTTGGGAGTGAGTGACGAAGTTCAAAGTCCTACATTTGCAATAGTGAATGAATATAAAGCCGGCTCGGGTGATCCTGTTTACCATTTCGACTTTTACCGGTTGAAAAGATTAGAAGAAGCGTACGATATCGGATATGAAGATTACGTGTATTCTGGGTATTATTGCTTCATCGAGTGGCCCGAAAAGGTTGAAAGTTTGTTAAATTTTGCAAAAGCAGATATTTTTATCTCGTCAGATAATAATTCTCGCACAATTACATGTCGTTATGAGTAAGCAATTCAAAGGAATCAGCACATTAGCTCAACAAGGAGTAATGATGCCGCAGGAAAGTGTTTTAGAAGTGGGGAAACTTCGACAAAATCTTTATATCGGCATTCCCAAAGAAACATCCTTTCAAGAGAATAGGATTCCTTTAGTTCCTGAATCGGTTGCGGTATTGGTAAACAACGGACATCAAATTTTAGTAGAAACTGGTGCGGGAAAAAATGCAAACTTCACCGATTCGGATTATAGTGAAGCGGGAGCAAAAATTGCATACTCAACAAAAGAGGTATACCAATCTGATTTGATAATTAAGGTGGCACCGCCTTCATTAGAAGAGTTAGATTATTTCAAAGACAAGCAATCGCTCATGTCGATTTTGCAAATCGGAATGCAGCAGGAAGGATTTCTCCAGCGTTTATCTGCAAAAAAGATTACAGCATTAGCTTATGAATACTTAAGAGATGAAACCGATGTATATCCTGTAATTCAAGCGATGAGTGAAATTGTGGGAAGTACCTCTATTTTGATTGCATCGGAATTACTCAGCAATACTGCAGGTGGTAAAGGAGAGTTGTTAGGAGGTGTTCCTGGAATTCCCCCCACTGAAGTGGTAATTCTTGGAGCAGGAACGGTTGGTGAATATGCAGCACGCGCAGCTCTGGGACTAGGTGCAAATGTGAAAGTTTTTGACAATTCAATTTATAAATTGCGACGATTACAGCGAAATCTAGGATCGAGAGTTTATACCTCAACATTAAATCCTGCCAACCTTTTAAAAGCACTTAAAACATGTGATGTGGCGATTGGTGCAATACTTGGAAAAGAAGGTCGTTCGCCGGTAGTTGTAACAGAAGAAATGGTGAGTGAAATGCGATTTGGTTCTGTTATTATTGATGTGAGTATTGATCAAGGAGGCTGCTTCGAAACTTCGGAAGTAACCAATCACTCGAATCCTACTTTTAGAAAATACGGAGTAATTCATTACTGTGTACCCAATATTGCAAGTCGTGTAGCACGCACAGCATCTTTTGCACTTAGTAATATTTTTACTCAGATTTTATTGAACATGGGTGAAGAAGGAGGGATGGATCCATTGTTATGGCAAGATTATCATGTGCGTTGTGCTGCTTACTTATACAGAGGGACGGTTACTAATAAGTATGTAGCGGATATTTGCAAAATGCCTTTCAGAGATTTAAATCTGTTAATGGCAACGAGGATTTAATTTTTCTTTTTACTCGAAAAATATTTACATGCCGATTTAATTTGGCATTCGCTGCATTTGGGCGTTCGTGCCAGGCAAATATATCTTCCGTGGAGGATGAGCCAATGATGCGCAAGTGGAATTTGATCTTCCGGAATATATTTCACCAATTGTTTTTCTGCTGCTAATGGTGTTTTTGCATTTAATGTGAGTCCTATCCTCGCAGAGACTCTAAACACATGCGTGTCTACGGCCATTGCTGGCATATTATAAACTACTGATGCAATTACATTCGCTGTTTTTCTTCCGACTCCTGGAAGCTTAACAAGTTCATCAATTTCGGAAGGTACTTCCCCGTTAAAATCACTAACAAGCATTCTAGCCATACCAGCAAGATGTTTTGCTTTGTTGTTGGGGTAACTAACGGAGCGTATATACGAAAATATGTCTTCTGGGACAGCAGTAGCTAAATCTTCAACGGTGGGGTATGCTCTAAACAAAGCCGGTGTAACCAAATTCACTCGTTTGTCGGTGCATTGCGCAGAAAGAATTACTGCTACTAAAAGTTCATAGGGATTACTATAATGAAGTTCGGTTTCAGCATCGGGATTGTTTTTGCTGAAATAGTCAATGATAAAATCGTACCGTTCTTTTCGAGTCATTAAAGTAATTGAAGAAATAAGTCAAGGGTATAAAAATAAGAAAGGCTCCGATATGGAGCCCTTCGAATTATGTTTTATTTTTTTTATTCAATGATAAATGTTCTTTGTTGAATATCGTTTTCGTTTTCAGTTTTGAGAATATACATACCTGCTGAAAGGTTTGTTTGCATTGGGAATTCATTTAGTCCCTCAACAGTTTGGTTCTGTTCGCTATAAATTGTGCGTCCCGTGAAATCGATTATAGAAATAATTGTTTTTGAAGATTTTTCAGACGTAAACGAGATAGAGAAGTTGCCATGAGAAGGGTTCGGCATTATGTTAAGTGTATTAGTTAGTTCACTAATTCCTTCGCGACAAGTGATAGTATATCCAAAAGATTTTGTTGAGCTATTGCCAGAGCAAGTGCGATTAGCTTGTACATTAATTCCTCCGGCTTTATTGCCAAAGTTTACAACAATAGAATTAGTTCCTTGTCCGCTAACAATAGAAGCGGTTGAAGGTACTGACCAAATATAGGAGTTGACTCCTACAACAGCGGGAGTAGAATAAACTACATTTTGTTGGTAAGCACAAATTGTGGTAGGTCCATTAATTACAGACGGTGTATTTGGAATTCCTTTTACCGAAACTGTTCTTGCGATGCCGGAGACCCCACACTGATTAATAGCCACCACGCTAATGATACCTGAAAACGAGCCTGAGCCGAAGTTTACGGTACATGAAGTTCCATTAGGAGATCCAACAATTGAGGCCCCTGCTGGAACACTCCATAAATAGGATGCTGCATCTACAACAGGAGGAATTGAATAGGTTACAGTTGTGTCGCAAAGTCCTCCAGTAGGCCCAACAATATTTCCCGGAACACGTGTTATAGGTACATATGTCTTTAATGTTGCATATGAATTTCCACATTTGAAATATGCGGCCACGGTTATTGATCCTCCGTTATATGAATTTGAAAAATTAATATATGCAATAGTGTCGTTTTGAGAGGAGAATGTGCACCCTGCTGGAAGTGTCCATTTAATTGAATCTGCTCCATCAACCGACCTGACTCTATAGTAGACATTATTTGTCCCAGGACAAATTGTATTTGGCCCTACTTGAAACTGAGCTGCTCCAACATTATGGCGAACCCAAACTTGAGATGGTGTACTTGATCCACATTCATTAACTGCCGATACAAATATATATGTGCCTGAATTTGTTACGGTAGGAGGAAAATATACACTAACGGAAGTGGTCCCTTGTCCGGAAGTTATACTGCTGATATTTCCAGTAGTCCAATTGTAACTGATTGCGTTTGATGAAGGCGCAATGCTGTAACTTTCGGAATTGTCTAAACATAACTTCAATAGCCCTGAGATAGGCGATGGCTTAGAAGGTTTGTTTTTTATAAGAACATTAATAGTAGCAGCAAAGGGAGTACAGTTTATATTGCTAGTAACTTCTAAGCTTAAAATTACACTTCCTGTTGCAATATCATTTATGCCCGGTGTGTAGATGGGAGATAAAGTTTCGTTGTTGTTAAATGTTCCATCTCCGGATGTTTGCCAAATTAATGATTGGTAAGCACCGTCAATATAGCCTAATAAAGTAATCGAACTATTATAGCAAATTTGAGAGTTGTTGTCATTTAAAATTTGAACTTCAACTGGGTCTGGTTGAGTAATTACGAATGGAATAGAAATGGTACAATTATTTTCATCATTAATTATTACATTATAAAACCCTGCGTATAATCCTGTAATGGCTGAAGTGATTTCATTGTCATTGTCCCACAAATATGAATATGGAGAAGTGCCTCCACTAATACTTGCAGAAGCTGTGCCTGTGTTGTTACCATAACAAACGTTGTCAGTTGTTGCAATAGTTGCGGAAAGTTGAAGTGGATTTGTTAGAACATAACTATTCGTAGTTGAACATCCATTATTGTCTGTTACGGTTACAGTGTAATTAGCTCCCGGAAGTGACGATATGTCTTCGGTTATTTGTCCGCTGCTCCATGAATAGGTATATGACGGAGTTCCTCCGTAAACTGTTATGTTTATTGAACCGTTGTTGTCATCGTGGCAAAGCGGGTTGATTACAGATTCCGAAACTGATAATGCCGTAGGTTCAGTAATAATTATCGAAGTTGTTGTTGAACATCCATTGTTGTCGCTTACAATATAGTTGTAATTACCTGCTGAAACTTGATTAGAACCTGTTCCTGAATAAACCCCTGATCCGCCTGAAGCTGTAATTAATATTGTTGCATTTTCACCATAACAAGCGATAGGTGATGTAATCGTAGCTGAGGCAGATAAGTCAGATGTGACAGTTACAGTAGTTAGACATGAATCTTTATTTCCTGACGCATCCGTTGCAATTAAATAAACATTATTGTCACCAACGTTTTGGCAATTAAATGTCGATTTGCTAAGGCTAAAGTTTACGATTCCGCAATTATCGGTACTTCCATTGTTTAAACTAGATGCAGCAACATTAACTGATCCGTTGCTTTCCAATGTAACTGTAATTGGAGTACAATTTACTGTTGGTTTAATATTGTCAACAACAGTTACTGTAGCTAAACATGAATCGACATTCCCAGAATTGTCAGTTACAACTAAATAAACAGCGTTGGCACCTAGATTAGTGCAATCGAAGTTGGTGTTATTTGCAACAACAGATGCAATAGTACAATTGTCAGTTGAACCATTATTAATTTGTGAAGCAGTTATAGAAGCTTGTCCTGCACTGTTAAGGTTGATGGAAATGTTTTGGCAATTAACAACAGGTTTTGTGGTATCGCCATAAACTGTCACAGAAGAAGAAGAAGTACAACCAGCAATTTGATCTGTTGCAACTACAGTATATGTTGTTGTGTTACTGATAGCGACATTCGTAGGGTTTTTTAATGTTGAAGTAAGTCCGGCAGGCGACGAAGTCCATGAGTAAGTTGTTCCGTCCGGATAAGTGATATTTATTGTCCATGATATTAAACTTCCTGTATCATTTCCAAGATCATCAAACACTTTTAAGCTCCATGTTCCATTCGGATTCCCGTTTAAAGTTGAAAATGCCTGCTCAGGGCGATAGCTTCCTGATATATTGTTGATGTTAGAATTGTTGATAGTTGTAATATTAGATGATGCAGCGTCTGTGAAAATAGTCCCGCTATAATTTGCGCCACTACCACCATTATCGCTGGTAAGAGTAATGGATGACCCTGCAACATTATTGAATAATTGAGATCCTGTCAAAGCTGTTGTTATAGAACCGCCAGGTTTAAGCAAATAAACCTCTAAGTCATCGTTATAAGTATGATTAATCGATAAAGTAACAGTTACTGTAGCTCCCGTTAAAGAATTCGGTAACCCGGTTACATCAATATTTGAAGTAGCGCCGGTTGTTGAATTGTCTGGTATAGAAACAGCTGTGTTATTAGTAAATGATTTGGTGAAATTTGACGAATTAGTAGCGGTTAAATTTATCGTGCTATTAGGACATACCGAAGAAATGTTAGACGAAGTGGCTATTGAAATAGTATTTCCGAAGTTTACATTAGAAATAGATGAAGTAGTTGAGCAACCGGATGAATTAGATATAGTAACTACGTAAGCCCCACCAAAAGATGCCGAATATGTTGAACTTGTAGCACCTGAAATTATGTTGCCATCTTTCTTCCAAGAATAAGTTACTCCGCTTTGATTCGACGAGGCGTTTAAAGTTGTGGACGTTGTTGGAGGCAAATGTTCACAGTACTTCCTTGAGAAATAGACGCGGTAGGATAAGCGTCAACCGTCATTGTTACCGAATTGGAGTTGGCTGTATTAGTACTTGCACAAACATAATTCGATGTTAAGACGCAAGTAACAACATCATTATTAGATAAAGTAGTAGATGTAAAAGTAGATCCCGTACCAGAATTGTTTCCATTTACTTTCCATTGGTAAGTAGGAGCACTTCCTCCATTCGTTATTGTAGGAGTAAAAGTAACTGATGTGCCAGAGCAGATTGTAGTTGCAGAGGCTGCTATTGAAATTGTAGGAGTTGCAGACGTTGCTACATTTCCATTGCCGGAAGGATTGCTTGAAGTTGGAGTAAGGTTGTTCGCTCCCCCATTTCCGCCAATATTTAAGCCGCTTGATGAAACGGAAGCATCAATAGCATCGTTGTTGCACGAAATGGTAGATTTTAAATCTACCACAAGGAATAATGAAATTGTTGTGGCCGAACTTCCTGAAGCTGTTGGTGTTGTTGAAAACGAACTAAATGTGGCTGTGCTACCCGGGTTGGTTAACGTTTTGATTAACGTTGCGCTCGAGAACGAAGTGCTTGTACCATAATAGAGCTTGGCTGATGAGTAGTTGCCACTATTTGAAAATGAAAATGTGATTGACGAAAGATTCCATGATTGTCCAGAATTGTTTCCGGTACCAACTAAATCAACACGAATTATTTGATTGCCTGTTGACCCAGGAAGTGCCGTGGTGCCGGAATTTAACTGTGTACAACTTGAACTGCTGTAACGTGCAGCAAATACATTAATGCCGGTCAAAAGGAATAAGAAAATCAGAAGAGTTTTTTTCGAGAACATGAGCTATAAATAATTAGTCTCGAAATTTACGACTGAAATATCTTGTGATTTTTATCACATTGGCAAAACGGCCGAATTATTGGGTGAAATGTACGATAAACTTGGCGAATGAATAGTTAATTTAAGATTGGACTTTACTAATATTAATAAAAAAGCCAGTTCTATAGAACTGGCTTCTAGTGGTTTACACCTATTTGGTTCCGGCCGTTAAACGGGCGTAATTTAATATAGACTCTCGAAGAGCACCCGCAGGTCGAATACTGATTTCGCTAATAAACCCCGTAATTTTTTTAAGGTCGTCGAAAATTTCAGCTATTTCTTCATCATTGTCTATAGCATTTTGAACTTCAACTGTTTGAATTATGTTGGTTTCATTATGCAGGTATAATACTAATTCGTTAAGAGTACAACTTTCGTTCATAGGCTTTTTAAGCGGTTATTTTCTATGAAACGCAGCAATCTTTCGATTATTGTTATGAGACGTTTAAATAAAGATCTTTTTCTTTTATCAGCTTACGAAGATTGATTAATGCGTAGCGCATTCTGCCTAGAGAAGTATTAATGCTTACGTTGGTTACTTCGGCAATTTCTTTGAAGCTCATATTGCCGAAATGTCTCATTATCACCACTTCACGTTGATCATATGGAAGCTCTTCAATAAGTACTCTAATTTGTTTGTGGATTTGCTCCAGAATGATTTTGTCTTCAATGTTATCATCCATCAAAGGCAGTGTATCAAAGATGCTGTATTCTTCGGTATCGTGTACCAAAGGCATCTTTTTAAGGCTGCGGAAATGGTCGATAACTAAATTGTGAGCTATACGTAATACCCACGACAAGAACTTTCCTTCTTCGTTGTAATTTCCTGACCTTAAAGTGTTTATGACTTTAATGAATGTGTCTTGGAAGATGTCGTCAGATAATTCTCTGTCCTTTACCAATAAATAAATACTGGTATAAATCTTTCTTTCGTGACGAACAATTAGGCTTTGGAGTGCGCTTTCTTCTCCTTTAATAAATCGCGCAACTAATTCATTGTCAGTTACTTGCTGTTTGCACATAGTTCCTCCTTGTTTAAGGTTGGTTTGAGATGTTACTCGTAAATATTTCTATGTGTAAATTTTCAGCTTATAGGCAAGTTCTTTTTAAAGAATGAATTTGGTTTTAAACAGAGCAGTTTTTTAAGTAAACGATTGTACGTCCCTGTTTATTGTATGTTTTGAATATTTATCAAATATACGAAGTCTACGCACAAAAATCAATGTCATTTCTATTTTAACACAAAAATAACGCCATCAATTTCTGCGATTTCAATTTTAATAATGGTCGTTTTTAAATTTAAAATGAGAATTGTTAAGAGCGTAACTAATGAATTTTACACTGTTTTATGATTTATGTCTGTATTTAGATTTATGACCATTATATGACATTTTAAGTCTGTTGCTTAGGCTATTTTCGCTGCACTTATTCAATACTTATGAAAAAATATCAGTTGTTAGTACTGGCGCTTTTAGGTGCTGGTACAATGTATGCCCAGGTTGCCACACCAGAGTTTGATTCCAAAACACTTTTGTATAAAGGAGAGGAAAAACACTTGTCGAACGTTCGTCAATTGACTTTTGGCGGTGATAATGCTGAAGCTTATTTCAGTTTCGACGGAAAAATGATTACTTATCAAATGCGTGATAAGGCAAACGGTAAAGAATGCGATCAGATTTTTAGCTTCAATTTATCCGGTAAAGATACCAAGACTACTGCGCCTCAATTAATAAGTACTAATATGGGACGAACCACTTGTTCTTATTTTATGCCGGGCGACTCTTTAATTCTGTATGCATCTACTCACTTAGGAAATAAAGAATGTCCTCCAGATCCTCCAAAGCGTGAAGACCACAAATATGTATGGGCGATTTATCCTGACTTCGACATTTTTGTTGCCGACTTAAAAGGAAATATAAAAAAGCAATTAACAAATACTCCGGGTTATGATGCAGAAGCAACTGTTTCTCCTGATGGAAAGAAAATTGTTTTTACCAGCCTTCGTTCAGGTGATCTTGAACTATACACAATGGACATCGATGGAAGTAATGTAAAACAAGTAACTAATCAATTAGGTTATGATGGCGGAGCATTCTTTTCTCCTGATAGCAAAAGTTTGATTTTCCGTTCTTCTCGTCCTAAAACACCTGAAGAAATTGCAGAGTATAATTCTCTCTTGAAAGATGGTTTAGTAATGCCAACAAATATGTCGCTTTATACTTGTAAAGTAGATGGTTCTGGACTTACAAAAATAACCGATATTCCAAATGCAAGTTGGGCTCCATTCTTCCACCCGAGTGGAAATAAAGTAATCTTCGCTACGAATTTTGCAGCTACACACGGATTACCATTCAACTTATACATGATCGGTCTTGATGGAAAAAATATGGAAAGAATCACTTTCGATTCAATGTTTGATGCATTCCCAATGTTTTCTCCAGATGGCAAACATTTGATTTTCTCTTCAAATAGAAATAATAACGGTACACACGATACCAATTTGTTTATTGCCGATTGGAAAGACTAATTGTTGATTTTAACAGTCTTTAAATTTAAGAGGTTCAGCGGATTCATTGTGAGTCCGCTGACTTTGTTTTGTGCTAATCGTAAAACTCGATCATAGTAAAGTATTACTACAGGTGCTTCTTGCATAGCAGTACTATCCATCGCACGATAAAGCCCTTGACGTAAACTGTCATTTTGTGTTAATAATGATTTCTCATACAATGCATCGAAATTTTTATTCGAATAGTGAGTGTAATTTGGTCCGGCAGGTGCTTTGTTTTTAGAGTAAAAGAGCGATAAATAATTTTCTCCATCGGCGTAATCTGCAATCCACGATGCTCTAAACCACGCAAGCTGTTGTTTCGCTACCATTTGTCGGTGTTGAGCTGACTGATTTATTTCTACATTAACCTTGATGCCTATTTCGGATAATTGTCCTTGGATATATTCACATAAATCTTGATAGGAACTAGTAGTGCTCATCGTTATTTTCGGTAATCCTTTACCGTTAGGATATCCGGCTTCTTCTAATAGTTTTTTTGCTAGCTCGGGATTATAATTGAATCCATAAGTTTCTGCATCAGTAAATCCCGGAGTTCCGGGAGGAATAATTCCGCCTGTTCCAGGAGTCGCCATGCTATTCCTTAAATATGCAATCATCTTTTTTCGGTCGAAGCCATAGCTGATTGCTTGTCGGATTTTAATATTGTTCAAAGGATTTCCTTTCATCGACTCTAAGTTAGGGTCCATTATAAATCCTAAATATTCAGTGTTTAAGTAAGGTGCTGTTTCCATTCTAAATCGTCCCGTATATTTAGCTCGCATTTTTCCTCCGGGAGTAAGCAAATCGTCTTTAAAACCTGCGTCTAATCCCGATATTAAATCGAGTTTCCCTTTTAGAAATTCGAGGAATGCACTTTGCTTATCGTTGATGAAAGAAATCATTACTGCGTCTAAGTATGGAAGTCGATTGCCCTTCGCATCAAATTCGAAATAATTCTCGTTTTTATGTAACACCAATGCCGTTCTTTCTATCCATCGATCAAATTTAAATGGCCCTGTTCCAACAGGATGTTTCCTAAAATCTTTGCCATAAAATTCAACTACTTCATATGGTACAACAGAACAATAAGCAGCGCTTAATAATCCGATGAAAGGAGGAAAGGGTGTGGAAAGGTGAATCTCTAGCGTGCTGTCATTTAACGATTTTACTCCTGTTAATACATTAGCCGAATCCTTTTCCACGAAATTGAAAATCCATGATCCCGGAGAAGCCGTTTTTTCGTTGGTAATACGATTAAAGCTGTAAACGAAATCCGAGGCAAGTACTCTTCTGTTAGCTTTTAGTAATGTATCATGTTGAAAGAAAATATCGTTTCTTAAATGAAATAAATAGGTCTTTCCATCTTCACTAACTTCCCATGAATGTGCAATGCTTGGCTTCGCATTCAATTGATCGTCGAGTTGTACTAGTCCGTTGAAAAGATGATTGCAGGCCCAAATATTCGATTGGTTATTTGAGAAAGCCGGGTCGAGCGATGTTATTCCAAAGGCTTCGTTGTACCTAAAAACAGTTTTCTGACCGTTGTTTTTGCTAACGTTGCCGCATCCTGCCAAGAGGATTACAAATGCATAAATAATTGTGCGCATGATGATACAAAGCTATAAAAGTGAATCGATTATCGGTTGTTGTAGCTTAAATTGTTCAGTTTCAATTATCTGCATCCCGTGCATCAACCAACTTCTTTTTGTACTTTTGCACTCTCATGCAAACAGTTGCGTTTCATACTCTCGGATGTAAGTTGAATTTCTCGGAAACCTCAACGTTAGCTCGTCAATTTAAAGATGCGGGCTGGCGAAAAGCTGATTTCCCGGGTCCTGCCGATGTATATGTAATCAATACATGTTCGGTAACCGAAAATGCCGATCGTGAATGTCGCCAAATTGTAAATAGGGCAATGGCCTCCAATCCTGATGGGAAAGTGATCGTTGTTGGATGCTATGCTCAATTAAAGCCTCAAGAAATTGCCGACATGCAAGGCGTTGACTTAGTATTAGGTGCCAACGAAAAATTCAATGTACTTCAATATCTCGATAATCTTCAAAAGCAAGAGCATGGAAATGTTATTTCATGTGAAATTGAAGAAGTAAAAAATTACATCAGCTCTTATTCATCTGATGATAGAACTCGTGTGTTCTTGAAGGTTCAAGACGGATGCGATTATAGTTGCACGTTTTGTACAATTCCTCAAGCGCGAGGGATCTCGAGAAGCGACACTGTGGTTAATGTAATAGCTCAAGTTGAAAAAATAGTTGCTTCAGGTGCTCAAGAGATTGTACTTACAGGAGTTAATTTAGGCGACTTCGGATTATCAGGAGAGGATGGGACACGCAGTGAAAAGTTTATTGATCTAGCACGAGCATTAGAAAATATTGAAGGACTAAATCGCGTTCGTATTTCTTCGATAGAACCAAACTTAGTAACCGATGAAGTAATAGAACATGTTGCAGCTTCAAATAAATTTGTTCCACATTTTCATATTCCGTTGCAAAGCGGTTCAGATGTGATGTTAAAAGCAATGCGTCGTCGTTACTTACGTCAGTTGTATGTTGATCGCATTGCGAAAATTAAATCGCTTATGCCAAATGCTGCAATAGGCGTTGATGTTATTGTTGGATTTCCTGGTGAAACGGATGAGCTATTTAATGAAACCGTACAGTTTTTAAAAGATATAGATGTTTCATATCTGCATGTGTTTACTTATTCAGAGCGAGCGAATACACCTGCTGTTGAAATGCATGGCGTGGTTCCTGTAAATATTAGAAAACAACGAAATAAAATTCTTCGTAATTTATCGTTGAAGAAACAACGAGCATTTTATGAGTCGCAAGTTGGTAGTTCATGGCCGGTATTATTCGAAGCAGAAAAGCAAGAAGGATTAATGTATGGATATAGTTCAAACTACATTAGAGTAGCCACTCCTTACAATGAACAGTTAGTAAATAAAATAGTTTCGTGTAAAATCACAGGCGTGACTTCGGAAGGATTAGCTGAAGTAGTTTTCTGTGATGATGAAAGTTTAAAATTGGTGTCGGCGCATTAACCGAACAAAAAAGCTATGTATCCTACAATATCAGATTTACTTAAAGATTTATTCGGTATAAATATTCCGTTGCCAATTCAAAGCTTTGGATTTATGATGGCCATTTCGTTTATGTTGGCCGCATATACATTGCAATCGGAATTATTGCGAAAAGAGAAACAAGGGCGCCTGCATTCATTCATTGTGAAAGTAGTGAAAGGAGCACCAGCTTCGCGTGCTGACATTTTCGGGGCGGCCTTAACAGGTTTTTTTGTCGGATTTAAGTTTCTTTATGCCGCAATGAATTATTCCGAATTCGTTGCTGATACGCAGGGTGTATTATTGTCGGCAAAAGGAAATATTATCGGCGGATTATTAGTCGCAGCCATAATGGGGTATATGCGTTACCGTGAGGGAGAAAAAAATCGACTTCCTGAATTGGTTCACGAAGATCAAGAGATGTTTCCTCATCAGTTAGTAATGAATATTACATTCGTTGCAGCGATTGCCGGGATTATTGGAGCTAAGATATTTCACAATCTAGAAAACCTCGACGATTTACGTAGAGATCCTATAGATGCATTGCTTTCATTCAGCGGATTAACTATGTACGGCGGATTGATTTGCGGTGCTATAGCAGTAATATATTTCGGAAGGAAGCACAAGATAGGAGCCTTAGATTTATCTGATGCAACAGCTCCGGGATTAATGTTAGCATATGGAACAGGAAGGCTAGGATGCCAGATTGCCGGTGATGGCGACTGGGGAATTGTGAATTTAAATCCTAAGCCATCATTTTTAAGTTGGTTGCCTGATTGGGCATGGTCATATTCCTATCCTAATAATGTTATCAATAGCGGTATTCCTATTCCGGGATGTGAAGGACATCATTGTATGATGTTAACCGATGCAGTATATCCTACGCCGTTGTATGAAGCTATTGCTTGCATACTATTGTTTTTTGTGTTGTGGTCGGTTCGAAAAAAGATAACGGTTCCGGGCAAGTTGTTTTCGCTATATCTTTTATTAAATGGAATTGAGCGAATGATGATAGAACAAATACGTGTAAATAATAAATTCGATTTGCTGGGATTAACTGTTACGCAAGCAGAAGTAATTGCTGCGGTGTTGATGATTTTAGGCGCTTCCGGTTTGTTGTTTATTAAACGCGATTCTGTTTTAAATAAGACTTCATGATTAACAAAGAACTTTGTGATAAGGTTGTTGCGGTAGCGAAAAAAGGAGGAAACTTTATTCGTGAGCAGCGAAAGTCGTTTTCATTGTCGGCGGTTGAGTACAAGGGATTAAATGATCTTGTATCGTATGTTGATAAAGAAACAGAAAAGATATTAGTTGATGGGTTAAAGGATTTAATTCCTGATGCAGGATTTATTACCGAAGAAAATACTATCACCTTAAAAGATCGTGAATATGTTTGGATTATTGATCCTTTAGACGGAACAACTAATTTCGTTCACGGATTACCTTGTTTTTGCGTGAGCATAGGATTGATGCAAAACGGCGAAATGGTTTTAGGTGTAATTTATGAAATCAATCTCGACGAATGTTTTTATGGATGGAGTGGAGGTGGAGCTTGGTGTAATGGTGTTGCAATAAAAGTTTCGACGTGTAATGAGTTGTCGAAAGGATTAATCGCTACAGGTTTCCCTTATACCAATTACGATCGCATGACGCCCTACATGGCAGTGTTTGATTACTGCATGCACAATACACATGGCTTACGACGCCTTGGTTCGGCTGCTGTTGATTTAGCATATGTAGCTTGTGGAAGAATGGAAGGCTTCTTTGAATATGGCTTAAACGCTTGGGATGTGGCTGCAGGATGCTTTTTAGTGAAAGAGGCAGGAGGGAAAGTAAGCGACTTTAAAGGAGGAGATGATTATGTGTTTGGAAAGGAAATATTAGCTTGCAATACAGGAATCCATGAAGAGTTCCTTGGAGTAATAAAAAACGAATTTAGTAAATAGAAAAAGCCTCGCAGTTGCGAGGCTTTTTCTATTTAGATTCTTGTTTTTGTTGTTGCGATTTATGTTTTAGAACTTTCGCTTCGATATAAAAAATAATCTCTTCAGCAATATTCTTGCACTGATCGCCTACTCTTTCTAATTTGCGAATCATGCTCAATGTGTAAAGGCTTTGATTTATTCTGTCGTTGTTGGCTAAGATAAACTCGGCAATTATAGTATGCGCATTGATATTGATTTCGTCGAGGGTTTCATCCTGTGTAAATACGCTGCGAGCAAGTTTTGTATCTTCGTTTTCGAAAGCTTCTTTAACCGTTCTTAAAATCTCTTTACTTACATCAAACATTTCCAATAATCGAGAAGCTTCTAAGAGTTTTTTCTCGGGTTCAAGTTTGAAGTTGATTACAAACTGACAAACACTTTCTGCAATGTCTCCCACACGTTCGAGATTACTATTTATTTTCAAAACAGCAAGGACAAAGCGCAAATCGATTGCTACAGGGTTGAATAAGGCGATGATATTTTCACAATCACGATCTATTTGCAACTCGAAACTGTTAACACGTTTCTCGTTCACTAAAACCTCTCTAGCAAGATCCTTGTCGAGTTTTACCAACGCCTCTTTTGATTTATCTAACTGTGATAAAACCAATTCAAACATATCGAGTAAGTCGATTCTTAATTGTTTTAGTTCACTATCTAAATGTGTCATTGCCTTCAATTATTTAAACTTTAAACGGTAAAAGTGATATTGATGTTGCGAATCAACCAAATCGTCCGGTGATATAGTTTTGAGTTCTAGTGTCGTTTGGATTTGTAAAGATTTTCTTGGTGTTGTCTACTTCAACAAGTTCTCCAAGGTAAAAGAATGCAGTTGTATCGCTAATACGTCCTGCTTGCTGCATATTATGAGTGACAATGATTATTGTAAAATCATTTTTCAATTCATAAATCAGCTCTTCAATTTTAGCTGTTGAAATAGGATCGAGGGCTGATGCCGGCTCATCCATAAGTAGTACAGATGGTTCGATAGCTAATGCTCTTGCAATGCAGAGGCGCTGTTGTTGTCCGCCGGACAAAGCCATTGCCGACTTCTTCAATTTATCTTTCACCTCATCCCACAAAGCTGCTTGTTTTAACGAACGTTCCACTCTTTCTTCGATAAACGATTTATGCGATATTCCGTTTACTCTTAATCCGTAGGCTACATTTTCGAAGATAGTTTTAGGGAATGGGTTAGGCTTTTGAAATACCATGCCCACTCGCTTTCTAAGATCATCGATTTTTACTTCCTTGCTGTAAATGTCTTTGCCATCGATCAAACATTTTCCTTCAATGCGAACATCATCTATAAGGTCATTCATGCGATTAAACAATCGAAGAAAAGTCGATTTTCCACAGCCGGAAGGACCGATTAATGCCGTAACGGTATTTTTTTCAATCGACATATTAATTCCTTTCAGTGCATGAAAAGAACCATAATGAAGATGAACATCTTTACTCTCTATCTTAAACATGTTATGATGCTTAATGTGTTTTATACTTTTTGCCAAGGTATCGTCGAACACCATTGGCGATGAGATTCAATATAAGGACAATCAAGATCAGCACTACTGCTGTTCCGTATGCCATACCACGCGATTCGTTAATGTTAGTTCCGCTAGTAGAAATTACATAAAGGTGGTAAGGCAATGCCATTACTTGATCGTGAATACTAGAAGGAAGTTTAGGTAAAAAGTAAGCAGCAACAGTAAACAAGATAGGAGCAGTTTCTCCTGAGACTCTACCGATACTTAAGATAAATCCTGTAATAATATTGGGCAAAGCAACTGGCAATGTTACTCGTCGTATTGTTTGAAGTTTTGTTGCTCCCAAAGCGAGACTAGCTTGGCGATAGCCATCATCTACCGACTTTAATGCTTCTTCAGTTGTTCGAATAATAACAGGTAACGCAAGTAATCCTAACGTTAATGATCCTGCAAGAATAGAATCACCGAAACCTAATTTGTTTACGAATAATGACATTCCGAATAATCCGAAAACGATCGAAGGAATACCTGCGAGATTAGCCGTCATTAATTGAACAAAGCGTCGGTACCAACTATCTTTCGTGTATTCATTGATGTAAATCCCCGACATGACGCCTATAGGGAATGCAAAAATCATGCTGCCAGCAATTAAGCACAATGTTCCGATGATTGCCGGATAGATTCCTCCTTTAGTCATCCCGTCTTCAGGCATTTTAGAAATAAAATCCCAATTAACAACATGAATTCCTTTGTAAAGAATAAATCCTAATATTGAAAACAATATACCCATAACACAAAGAGATAGTAATCTGAAAATCCAGAATGCTATAGCTTCGGCTAGCCGCTTACGTGAGATGTCCAATTTTGTCATTTTATTTTCCCAGTCGACGTTTCTTCGAGCTAAACTCCACCCAAAGGTTAATAATTAATGTAATTAAGAATAGGATGCAACCTAATGCAAACAATGCTTTATAGTGGATTCCATTAGCTGGAGCTTCGCCAAGTTCAGCTGCAATAGTTGCAGGAATTGTTCTGACAGGTTCAAGCAAAGTATGAGGCATTACGGCTGCATTTCCGGTGACCATCAATACAGCCATTGTTTCTCCAATAGCTCGTCCGATACCTAAAATAGCTGCTGCTGATATTCCTGAATAAGAATAAGGAATTACAATTCGATAAATAGTTTGCCATTTGGTAGCACCTAGGGCTAAGCTTGCTTCTTTCATTGAACGTGGAGTATTTCTCAAAGCGTCCTCCGAAACAGTTATAATAGTTGGCAAAGCCATAATTCCGAGAATGATACTCCCTGCAAGTCCGGTTTCTCCTACCGGTAAATTAAAAGTACTTTGAATTAAAGGTACAATTACAATCAATCCAAAGAATCCATAAACTACAGAAGGTATCCCCGCAAGTAATTCGATAACCGGTTTAAATATCCTTCGTGTTTTTTCGTCAGCAACTTCAGCCATATAAATAGCGGTTGCTAAACCTACAGGTAATGCAAATAATATTGCGACAAAAGATACATAGAGGGTTCCTAAAATTAAAGGCAACACGCCGAGCTGTACAGCAGGATTTGCGGTAGGGAACCATTCTTTGCCTGCAATAAACGTATAAGGTGTAATGTTATTTGTTTGGATAATTTTTGATTGATGGTTTTTAAGTAAATACTTGCTAGAGAAAACAGCAATCATTCCACTTTCGGACTCTAATAAAGAGTCCATTTTGGCCGGTAAATATTCGAACTCAGGACCTAATTCTTCCTCTGAAAAATAGTTGCTGATGTCGTTAAATGTAAAAAGAATAATGCTGTCGTTGGCGCCACCAATTGTTTTCCAATTAGTGATTTTTTGATCGAATATATCTTTTATTTCAGACGAGGAAATATGACTTACAGAATTGTTATGATTTAAAACGATGATGTTCTCACCCTCTAAAGGCGACTCTTTAAAAACCGAAAGGCCTTCGCTAAACAAGAATACAATAATGAGCAGTACCGTTAACGTAGTAACGGTACTGCTGAGCATTAAAATGCCTTCTGTTAGTTTGTTGAGGAGATTCTTAATCACTTCTTATTATTCTAGACAATTAAATTATCAAAGAGTTTCTAAAAATACAATTCCAATTTCAATTTAAATGCAATTCGCGATATTATTTATCCAATGTGATATATCCTATTTGATCTACTGTTTTCTGTCCTACAGCAGAAACGATATATTCGATAAACGGTTTAACAGTTGCTTCAGCTTTAACTGGGTAATAGAAGAATAAAGGACGAACAACAGGATAAGTTTTGTTTTTAGCTGTTTCTTTAGATGGTTTGACGAAAGATTTTCCTTTGTCTACTGATACTCCTAAAGTCTTAACAGATTTGTCAACATAAGCTAATCCTACATAACCAATTGCGCCTTTTGTTTGGCTTACTGATTGGATAACTGCACCAGAAGCTGGCATGTTAAGGCAAGAAGAAGCATAGTTTTTTCTGTTTAATAAATGCTCTTTAAAGAACTCATACGTACCCGAAGAAGTTTCTCTTGCATAAGCAACTATTTTCATGTCGTCGCCACCAAGTTCTTTCCAGTTTTTGATTTTACCTGTAAAGATACCTTCAATTTGCTCTCTTGTAAGTTGAGAAACTTTATTGCCGGGATTCACAATTATACTAAGCGCATCAAAAGCAATTGTCACTTCTTTATAAGTTCTTCCTGCTTCTTGTAATTTCAATTTTTCATCCATTTTAATCGGACGACTTGACATTGCAATTGACGTTGTTCCGTCGATTAGTGCAGCGATTCCTACTCCTGATCCACCTCCAACAACACTAATGTTAGCGCCTTTGTTAGTTTTCATGTAAAGTTCCGCTTCCTTCTGACTCAAAGGTAATACAGTGTCACTACCTTTAATCATAATTCTTTGTGCCGATGCAGCACTGCTGATTAATACGATAACAGCTAAAAGTGCATTAATGAATTTTGTTTTCATTTTATTTTGAATGTTTTGTTTAGAATTTGTATTGAAGACGTAATGTAAATACGTTGTCTTTTAAGTCTTTCGTATAGCCACTAAGGTTAGATGATGTTTCGTTCTTAACCATATCATAGTAAGCTACAATTTTTGTGTTGTTGTCGATAAGGTAAGCAACGCCTGCTCCAAAAGTGTCGTAACGAATATCGGTTGCATTAGTAGACTTATTTCCCTCGGATGATTTTTTACCAATTTCATCACCTTTAACTTTCGTATTTGGGTCATACCAATCGTACTTTAAAATTATTTGTGATTTTAAAATTGAGATGTTCTGAACGAATGTAAAATACGCACCATTGAATTTTCTTGAAAAGATAGGATTTGAAACAGTTGGTTTAGTCGCAAAACTTTTTGTAGTTGATGCAGCTCCTGCTTGTTCTCCTTGAATATACTCAGCTTTTAATGATAGAATTCCGATTGGAGTGATGGTTTGGACTTGGGCATCTGCTCCAACATAAACACGTGGTGCAAATGCATCAGGCGCAACAGAATCTACTTTGAAAGTTTGTACGCCATCTTTATCGGTATACATTTTATATGTAGCTACCTTCGAGAGTGAATCGGCATTGTATACCACTCCTCCGTTATAATATGATACTCCGATGCCATATTTTATTGATTCAGAGAGGTTGCTTCTATTAGCATTTAAGTGCATAATAAGATCTTTACGTTTGTCGAAGTCAGAAACACCAACGCCTGCATCGGGGGATCCATTACCTGTCATTAAAGCTACATCGAGTTTGAGCCAATTCCATATTCCGAACTTCGGACCTTGGATTACTAATTTTGCTCCCATATCACGTTCGTTAGGGAATAAAATTTGCGACATTCTACCACGTTCAGGAGCCTCGCGAGTATTGGAACTAAATTCGATTTCATATCCGAACGGACGATCAAAAATCCCTGCTTGTAAGCTAAACCAATAAAATTTTTGTTCAGTAAATCGGGCATAAGCATCAACTACGCGAACTCCTTTTTCCGTAAAGTCTGTTTGAAATTGAATTTTCGAAAATCCTTTATCGAAAACAAATTTCAATCGACCTCTACGAACTGAATATCGTTTGTCGACACCATTATTAAAATTTCCTCCTGCATATGAAGCAACTCCAGAAGAATCTGCAATTTGCCATTGAGCTTGTACATATCCAGAAATCGTAAACCTTTTCATGTTGTCGAGGTCGTTGTACATTTTAGCAATTGTTTGCTGGGTAGTGTCTTCAGGTTCGAGTTCAACTGCTATTTGAATTGTACTGTCCTCGATGGTCAGATTTGCTTTTGTGCTATCCTCAATTTGGGCTTGCACATTAATTGAGAACAGGCATAATAGCATAACCGTGAGTATGCTTGCCGATTTCTTGAATGAACTTAACATTTTTTCTGCTTTTTTCCACTGCAAAGTGATTAAGAAATTGTTATGCCTATTTTAACGGCATGTTAACTTAATGTTAAGTGCATAAAAAAAGCCTCCCCAATGGGGAAGCTCTTTTTGGAATAAAAGCAGAAATAATTAATAATCAGTATTTTGTGGGTCAAAATTGGCCCATCCAGAGGTCCAGTTTGTTGTGTTAAATGCGCCTCTATATGTAGTAATTGTTAATCCTGATAAGTTTGACGCGCTAAAATCGGCTCCTGAAAGTAGTGGAGAACCTGTTTTTGGTAAGAAATTAGGGCTTGTTAGGTTATAAGGATCGTTCGCTAAATCAGCATTCGAATATTGAATTGAGTTACCGTAAGCTGCATTGTTAAACCATGTCGTAATATCGAATGTACTTCCAGATGCAACTGCTAGTGGAGTATTGCATCCCGAAATAATAGTGTTTCTGATTTGAAGTTCATTATTAGTTGCATTTGTTTCTGAGTTTGTTCCGTCAACTAATAATCCAACAGGGAATCCACTGATAAGTGAATTGTAAATGCAAGCTTTCGAACTTCTTCTGATGTGTGCTCCGCGTTTAAAGTTTCCATTAACTGCTGTTGAAGTATCTGACTTAGGTCCGTAAACACTAATGTTAGAGAAAACTGGATTCGTAAATGGAGTTGAAGTTGTTCCCGATGCATCATTGTCTGATTCAAAAGCATTTGATCCCGATACGTCAGCGATATTTGGATCGCGTAAGATTACAGCAAACTGAACTTTACCGCTGAATCCATTGTCTGTATCTAAATCGTCATCGGTTGTTTTGAAAGTAACTAAGTGGTTCATGTTAACTGTACCACCAAACATTTCGAATGCATCATCACCACCGTAAGAAACCATTACGTGATCTATTGTTGTTCCGTTACCTACGCCACCTAAAGTTAATCCGTTAATTTCTTGATTAGGTTGCAATGCTACTCCTGCAAATTCAATACGTACATATTGGAATTTTCCTGAGTTATCGGCGGCATCTGTTCCACCATAATATGCATCAGGACCACCTTCTATTAGTCCTTCGCCACCAGCTAAATTAACAGGAGCTTTACCGCAGATAATAACGCCACCCCAATCGCCAGGAGCTCTTGATCCTTTTGCTTGCGCTGATGTAAACACGATAGGATTTGATGATGTACCGGTTGCCATAATTTTAGCACCACGTTTAATAATCAATGTTCCTTTCGATGTTTTGTCACCTTTAATAATTGTACCTGCTTCAATTGTTAATGTAGCACCATTAGTAACATAAACAAATCCATTTAAAATGTATTTGTTGTTAGCTGTCCACGTAGTGTTTGTAGTGATACTGTCTTGAATAGAAATTTCCTGTCCTGTAGTTGTAGGAGTAGTTGTTTCATCGTCATCTTTTTTGCAACCTGTGAAGATGGATGATGCTGCAATAGCAATTATTGATAATGCAGTAAATGTTTTTCTGAAATGAAATGATTTCATGAATTAGTTTTTTGTTGTTTCTGATAGTGCAAGATTACTACTGCAATGTCACACGATTGTTAATGATTCTTAAACGAATTGTTAAGTATTAAAAAAGGCGAATGTTTTTAACATTCGCCTTTTAAGTTTCAATTGAAATAAGTTTTTAATATTTAACCGAGAAGCCAAGTGAAAATAAACTTCCTCTTTTGTAGCTCATAATGGTTTCGTCGGAGTTATTTATTTCTCCGTCTTCATTTGAGTCTTGTTTAAGTCGGAATGCTTCGTTTAATATATCTTGCGCTCCTGCTTTTACTTCGACAAATTTTCCTAATTTTTTGGAGATAGAAAAGTCGATGGAGTTTCTAGAAAGTTCGTAAACATCAGGAGTTCCTACTGTTCCTACTGCGTATACTCTTTTACCTACTATGTTGTAAAGTAAATTACATTGTAATCCGTTTTCTTCGTTTGTATAATAAACTCCGGCATTTACAGTGTAAGGCGATTGTCCCATCATAGGACGATTACTTTTTTGTCCCACAGCTTGACTACCTAAATTTACGTTGCTTTTTATAAGTGATGTGTTAGCACCTATTGCTAATTTACTAAGTAGTCCTGTTTTGAAAATAGGTTCAAGAGCTTTTTTAATATCGAATTCAATACCATAACTCGTTGCTTTATCTGCATTATTAAAAATAAAGTTTCTCGTTCCTCCCGATCCAGCTCCAGGCTCGAAATATTGTTCTATAGGATTTGTGAAGACTTTGTAGAATAGTCCTGCAGAAATTAATTCGCCAATACCAGGATAAAACTCCCAGCGCGCATCTATGTTATCAATGTCAGGTGTTTTCAGCTGAGTATTTCCTTTCAATACGTTATTGAAGATGAAGTCATAATAAGCATAAGGTGCTAGCTCTCTAAATTCGGGTCTATTTAACGTTCTTGCATACGCTAAGCGAATCAATGATTTCGAATTTAGATTGTATGAAAGGTTAATCGATGGCAATAATTTTGTTGTTGGATTATCGACTTCAATTTTATTTCCGTTATTGTTTTTTGAACTTAGATGTTGTTGGTTGTTTTCAATTCTAACACCACCGCTAGCGTTAAGTTTGTCAGATATTGGCCAACTGATACTTACGTATCCTGCAGTCAGGAAATTATCTGCCGTGTATTTGTCTGTTGCATTCGTTCCTTCATCAATTTTGAATCCTGTACTATCGTTAATGTTTTCAGCAGAGAATACTTGGTCAACAGGTAAGTAAAGTAAAGAGTAATCGAAGTTGTCGAAGCTCGCTCTTTTATACGACATCCATCTAGCGCTAAACGCTCTCGATTTTGACTCTACATAAGCTCCTGCTTTAAGTTTAACCTTTCTTGTTTCATTGATGGAGTAGAGGTCTTGTTCCAAATCAACAGAAGCCATTCCAATATCTTCTCTTAGGTTTGAATAAAATCGTCCAGCATCTTGCTGTGAAGCAGTTGTGTTAATTTGAACTACATAAGATGTATCGGTGTCGTAAATAGAGTTAAAAGTCCTCAATCTTCTGTAATCGGGTTCTTTGCTTTTGGTAAAAGAATATCCTAGGTTCCAGTTTATTTTAGTTTTCTCTTGGTTTAAATGATGTGAGCCCGAAAGTTGTCCTGAGTAGATACTTCTTTCATTATATCTAAATGCATAATTTCTAACTAAATTACCTTCTTCGAAATTTTCACCGGTTCTTATTGCTGTGCTATTGTTCCCTGTTTGATTAAATAGGTTTCTGAATTCTATTTTAGTCTTTGATGAGAGTTGAAATGCCCAGTTATGCATTATGCTCCAGTTAACTTTTTTCGAATAAGTATTATCGTTGTACGAGTAAATGGTGTCGCTTTTTTGTTGTTCGATATTATAAGCGTTGTAGTTGTAGTTTTGAGCCTCGCGATTTTCGTAAGAAGTCGAGTAATTGATATTAGTAATGTTTGCGGCTTTTATTTTTCCAAGAGTAAAAGATTTAGCAAATCCAAAATTGAATTTTTGATCTATTGGTGCTGACTTTTGTTTAGCAATCCATGTATTTGGAAGATCTTTTGCGAGGGCCACTTGTTGATCAGTTGTTAATCCTGAAATGCTAGAAGGAAACCAGTCGGGAAGATCTCTGCTACCATTATCAATTCCCATCCAATCGTTCGATTTTCCTGCCGATTGGTAAAAATTATTGAAAGTTGTTCCCGAGCGCACTCCAATAGTGTAACCTGCAGTAATAAAATCTTTATCCGGGAAATTTTTAGTGTAAATTTTAATAGCACCACCTGCAAATTCTCCGGGAAGTTCGGGAGCACCAGACTTGTAAATAAGAATTCGATCGATCATATTGCTAGGAATCAAATCGAACGAAAATGCTTTTTTATCTGATTCAACACTTGGAGCTAATGCATCATTTAGCAAAACTGCATTATATCTTTCACTTAAACCACGAATCATTATAAAACGATCTTCGATTACAGTTACTCCGGGTAATCTTCGGATTACTTCAGTAGCATTTTTGTCTTGAGTTTTTCCAATTTGTTGACTAGAAACACCAACAACTACTTGTTCTGCTTTTCGCATTTCTGCTAGCACGGCATTTTCGGTATGCGTGATACGAGTAGTGCTAACATTCGCTTCTTTTAATTGCTTAACGTTTGAAAGCATTTTAAAATTCAGCGTTGTAGTTTTTCCGGCTTCAACCGCGATATTATCAACAGATTGATTCGAATAGCCAACATAAGACAAAACGATCGAATATTGTCCGGGTTGAAGGTTATAAATTTTGTACTCGCCGTTTATATCGGTTACTGATCCGTTGGTAGTGCCTTTGATGATTACATTGGCACCGATTAAAGTTTCACCGGTTTGGCTGTCGGTTAGAATGCCGGCAATGCTTCCTGTTTGAGCAAACAAGCTGTAAGATGCTGCTAAACAGATAATTAAGGTTAAGATAATGTTCTTTTTCATTGTTTCTGATTTCCGATACAAAGAACATATCCCAATAAAAACTTTATGTTAAAATAGAATTACCAAATAGTTAATGGGAACGAGAAATAATACACAGTATATTTGCAGAGTAATATTTGAGGAGAAAGTTATCTGACAAAATATACGATTCGCTTAATCTACAATTAACAATTTGGTAACACAAAGTAATGATCTTTGGACTGTGAATTAAAACTACATGGACAATTCAACCATTAAAATTTTATTAGTAGATGACGAGCCGGATATTCTAGAGTTCATGGAATATAATCTGAAGAAGGAAGGTTATCAGGTGTTGTTGGCCGGGAACGGGAAGGAAGCAGTTGATATTGCCAAGAGAGAAAAGCCTCAATTAGTTATTTTGGATATCATGATGCCGGTGATGGATGGCATTGAAGCTTGTCGCACAATGCGCGATATGCCAGACTTGAAAAATACAATTATTACTTTTCTTACTGCACGCAACGAAGAATATTCTCAAATTGCAGGATTCGATGTTGGTGCCGATGATTATATCAACAAGCCCATTAAGCCTCGAATTATGATTAGTAGGATTAAAGCTTTGTTAAGAAGATCGAGTGGAACTGAAGCGGCTGTATCGACAATAGTACAAATTGGTGACTTAAAGATTGATAGAGAGAGCTACTTAGTAAACAAAGGTGGTGAATCGATCAGTTTACCTCGTAAAGAATTTGAACTTTTATCATTGCTAACTTCTAAACCGGGAAAGGTTTTTACTCGTGAAGATATTTTGTCGAGAGTTTGGGGAACCGATATAATTGTAGGAGACCGTACTATCGACGTTCATATTCGAAAGATACGCGAGAAGCTTGGAGATGATTCCATCAAGACGATTAAAGGTATAGGATATAAATTCGACATTTAATTTACCCTTCTTTTAGATTATTTATTACATTCGTGCTTCTAGAATGAATAGGGTGAATCCAACGCAAGTTGCAATACTTACATCGTTTGTAATGGCAGTTATTATTAGCTGTCTGGAGTATCTATTGGTTTTTGTTTCGGGAAACACTCTTCCTTTTTACTATCATCTGATAGTTTTCTTTATGGTTTTTTTAGTTAGTGCTGCGACATTCAGAGTGCTGTACGGAAAGTACATCTTTGCGAATTTGTTTCAAATTTATAAGCACATCTTAATATTAAAGCATCCGAATGAACCCGTTCGATCGTATGAAGAAAAGGAACGTGATATTACTTCAGAAATAAATCGGATTTTAGAAGATTGGAGTAATGAATCGCGAGAAGAGATCGATCAGTTAAAGCAAGTTGAAATTTACCGAAGAGAATTTTTGAGTAATGTTTCACATGAATTAAAGACGCCGATATTTTCTGTGCAGGGTTATGTTCATACCTTGATTGATGGAGGCATTGATGATTCGGATGTAAATATGTTGTACTTGAACAAGGCGAGTAAAAGTATTGATCGATTAATTTCAATGGTCGACGATCTAGAGTCGATTTCAAAACTCGAAGCCGGTGAGTTGATGGTGGAGATGCGTACTTTCGACATGACAGATTTGATTCGTGATGTTGTTGAGTCGCTAGAGTTGCAAGCTAAGGAGAAAAAATCTACGTTAGTGATGAATGTTGATACCGAGAAGCCTCAATATGTTTATGGTGATCGCGATTTGATTCGTCAGGTAGTTGTTAATCTTTTAGTAAACTCAATTAAATATGGCAAGGAGGGAGGCAAGACGGAGATTCGTTATGCCGATGGAGGCGATAAGATTATTGTAGATATTGAAGATAACGGAATAGGTATTGCAAAGCATCATTTGCCACGTTTGTTTGAGCGTTTTTATCGCGTCGATAAGAGTCGTTCGCGTGAGCAAGGAGGTACCGGATTAGGATTAGCTATTGTTAAGCATATTATCGAAGCTCATCATCAATATATTAGTGTAAATAGCGAGTTAGGCAAAGGCACTACTTTTTCATTCTCTGTAAAGAAGAGTAAATAGCCTTATTTTCAGGTAATATATTTACTTGCTATCTTCGTCCCATAAATTATAAGTTATGGCTACTGCGAAAAGCAAAAAAACAAACTCGGTTGCTTCGAGGGATTTAAAAGTTAAAAATTTCGATCCGAATAGTCCGGGGTTAAAGGACGCAAACATTTTCGGTTTACCTTTTACTGTTGAAGAATCTTCTATCGTTTTAGTTCCTGTTCCTTGGGAGGCAACAGTTAGCTATGGTGGTGGTACCTCTGATGGACCTGAGGCTATTCTAGAAGCATCTGCTCAAGTAGACTTATATCATAGTGAATTTCCTGAATTGTGGAAGCAAGGAATTGCTATGACCGATATCTCTAAAGATTTACATAAGCGAAGCAAGAATGCTAAAAAGTCGGCAGCAAAAATAATTGATGCTTTTGCTGAAGGTAAGTCGCCGGAAAAAGATGCGAAGTTGAAGGCACTTCAAAATGAAGTTAATGCTGCCAGCAGTGCAATGATAGCTGATGTTGAAGCAGAAGTAACCAAATGGATTGCAAAGGGTAAATTAGTAGGAATGGTTGGTGGTGATCATAGCACTCCGCTAGGGTTCTTTAATGCACTTTCGAAGAAGTATAAAAATTTTGGAATTCTTCAAATTGATGCGCACATGGATTTACGTAAAGCTTATGAAGGTTTTACTTATTCTCATGCTTCCATTATGTATAATGCTCTTCAATTGAAACAAGTTTCTAAACTAGTTCAATTGGGGATTCGTGATTATTGCGCAGAAGAGCAAGCGTTCGCAGTTGCGAATAAAAAGAGAGTGAATGTCTTTACTTATGCTGATGTTAGAAAAAGTCAGTATGAAGGAGCTAGCTGGAAAGCGATGTGCAAAAAAGTAATTGATGCTTTGCCAGAGCATGTACATATTAGTTTTGATATCGATGGATTAGATCCGAAATTATGTCCGCATACAGGAACTCCGGTGCCAGGCGGATTCGAGTTTCATGAAATCACTTATTTACTTAGCGAATTAGCAAAGAGTAAAAATAAAATAATTTCGTTCGACTTAAATGAAGTTGGTCCGGGGAAAGATGATTGGGACGGAAATGTTGGAGCGCGCATGTTATTCCATTTATGCGGAGTGCTTGCAAAATCTAACGGATTGATAAAATAAAAAAAAGCCACCTCTATAAGGTGGCTTTTTAATTTTACGTTGTTTATACTGTTGCTTTTTCGGTTACGTTTCTGAAAACGAAGTTATTTTTATCATCGAGATCGATTAAAATCGCATCTTCTTTGTTGATTGTGTCGGCGAGAATTTGTTTACTTAATTCATTCAAGATTCTTTTTTGCATCACACGTTTTAGCGGGCGAGCTCCGAATTGTGGGTCATAACCCAATTGCGACAACCAATCAATTGCATTGTCGGTGATAGAGAGCTTAATATCATTTTTCGACAACATTTTAGCTATACCATTGAACTGAAGTTGAACGATTTCTTTGATCTCTTCTCTGTTTAGAGGACTAAACATGATGATCTCATCAATTCTATTTAAGAATTCAGGACGAATTGTTTTCTTGAGCAAATCATATACTTCCAGTTTCGTTTTTGCTAATACTTCTTCGCGATTGTTTTCTGTTAACTTCTCAGAATTATCTTGAATAATATGAGCTCCGATATTAGAAGTCATAATGATAATAGTATTCTTGAAATTGGCTGTTCTTCCTTTGTTGTCGGTTAATCGTCCGTCGTCGAGTACTTGCAGCAAGATATTAAATACATCAGGATGTGCTTTCTCAATCTCGTCGAGTAACACCACCGAGTATGGTCGACGTCTAACAGATTCGGTTAACTGACCACCTTCATCGTATCCAACATATCCCGGAGGCGCGCCAATCAATCGGCTTACACTATGACGTTCTTGGTATTCGCTCATGTCGATACGTGTCATTGCGTTTTCATCGTTGAACAAGAAATCCGCGAGTGCTTTGGCAAGTTCTGTTTTACCAACACCTGTTGTTCCTAAGAAGATGAATGAACCGATTGGGCGGCGGTTATCTTGCAATCCTGCCCTACTTCTTCTTACTGCATCCGACAAAGCTGCAATCGCTTCCTCTTGACCAACGACACGTTTATGTAGTTCTTCCTCGAGATGTAATAATTTTTCGCGTTCACTTTGTAACATTCTCTTCACAGGAACGCCTGTCCAGCGACTTACAACTTCAGCAATATCCTCGGCATCAACTTCCTCTTTAATTAGTGCTTTATCTTTTTGTGCTTCGTGTAATTTCTGATTGAAAGTGATTAGTTTCTCCTCAGCTTGTTTGATTTTTCCATAACGAATCTCTGCAACTTTTCCATAATCACCGGTACGCTCAGCTTGATCTGCTTCGAGTTTAAGGTTCTCGATATCGGCTTTAGTTTGCTGAATGGTTTTAATAACATCCTTCTCAGCTTCCCATCTTCCTTTAATTGCATTGCGTTGCTCATTAAGGTTAGCCAACTCTTCACTAATCTCATTTACTTTTTTGTTGTCGCCTTCACGTTTGATAGCAGCACGTTCAATTTCAAGTTGCATAATCTTACGTTGGATTTCGTCAAGTTCTTCGGGAACTGAATCCATTTCGAGACGCAATTTAGCGGCAGCTTCGTCAACCAAATCAATTGCTTTATCCGGCAAAAAACGATCACTAATATATCGATCACTTAACTCGGCAGCAGCAATAATAGCTTCGTCTTTAATGCGAACTTTATGATGCGACTCGTATTTTTCTTTTAATCCTCTGAGAATAGAAATGGTATCTTGAACATCCGGTTCCTCAACCATTACTTTTTGAAAGCGACGTTCAAGGGCTTTATCTTTTTCGATGTATTTCTGATACTCGTTCAAGGTCGTTGCTCCAATGGCTCTTAATTCGCCTCGAGCAAGAGCAGGTTTTAAAATGTTTGCTGCATCCATTGCTCCTTCACCTCCACCTGCACCAACAAGCGTATGAATCTCATCGATGAAGAGGACAATTTCGCCATCGGCACTAATTACTTCTTTAACTACAGCCTTTAATCGTTCTTCAAATTCACCTTTGTATTTTGCGCCTGCAACTAGCGAACCCATGTCGAGCGAATAAATAACTTTCGATTTTAAATTTTCGGGAACATCGCCATTAATGATACGATGAGCAAGTCCTTCGGCAATAGCTGTTTTACCTACGCCTGGCTCGCCAATTAAAATCGGATTATTCTTTGTTCTACGAGATAAAATTTGAAGTACGCGACGAATCTCATCATCACGACCAATTACGGGATCAAGTTTACCGCTTCTTGCTAACTCGTTTAAATTACGAGCATATTTACTTAGCGAATTATATGTTTCTTCGGCGGAAGCACTAGTTACTCGTTCTCCTTTTCTTAATTCAAGAATTGCATTCTTCAAATCTTTTTCACTTACGCCATTTTCTTTAAGTAATCGAGCAATTGAATCTTTTCCATTTAATAAAGCAAGAAGTAAATGTTCAACCGATACAAATTCATCTTTGTAATCCTTTAAAAGAGTTGTTGCGTTTTGAAACACCGAATTGAGTTCATTACTTAAATAAGGATTACCTCCGCTAATTTTCGGATAGCCGTTAACGATAGTGTCGAGTTGTTTCTTTAGTGCAGGAAGATTTACGTTTACCTTCTTCAAGAGAAAAGGAACTACATTTTCATCGACTTCCAATAAGGCTTTCAGCAAGTGACCGGTATCGATTGCTTGTTGTCCGTTGGTAAGAGCAATAGTCTGTGCTTGTTGAACAGCCTCCTGCGATTTTACGGTGAATTGATTAAAGTTCATATTGTTTTGTTTTTTCTACTGACTATCAAAAAGAGGTCCATTGTGAAATCATCATTGAAGTTAGGTAAAAATGGCATAAAAAAATAAAGTGATACGACAATAAGTCTGTATCACTTTATAAAACGGACATATTGACGTAAATCAATATGTTTAAACGGGAATCAGAAGGTAACGGTAATAGTTCCTTTTTGTTCAAGAGGGAAGGTAGCTCCTCCATCGAACATAGCGCTTTCTGCTGCTTGTTTAGCCTTAGTTAGTAAATACTGGCTAGTTGTTGTTGTTCCTTCTGCGCCCGGATCCGCTTTCATTACATTACCATATTTGTTGATGGTAATTGCTATTACAACAATACCTTTTTCCATGGTTAAATTGTCGATTTTCGGTTGACGAGTTAGTTTTCTACCCGGCATCACAAAAGAAACTCCTTTTTGTCCGGAGTTTGATGCTGACGACGCTGTTGAAGACGAAGAAATATTGCCATCGAAGATGATCGATGAAATTTCTCCGACATGGAAAGTGATATTGCTTCCTTTGTAAAAGAAAGTGACTGTATTATCTTTGATAGATTGAAGCTCGCCGTTCATCTTACTACCATCTTTCATTATGATGGTATGTTGGGCCGACAATTGGCCAAAGCATAATAATAGGGCAAGAGCTATAAAATATTTCATGAGTTTAATCGACTTTTGAGTTTGTAACGTTCCAAAACTACCGAATATTGTCACTTTACTAAGGGGCTGTTTAAGTGCTTAATAACAATCCCCTGTTAATTGCTATATTTGTACCTACAACAATTGTATGAAATTACTTTTTAACTATCTCAAGGGCTACTGGAAACTAGTGGTGCTGGCTTTAGGCTTAGCCGCTGTAAATCAGGTGTTTTCATTATTAGACCCCTATATTTTTAAGCATGTAATCGATGATTATGTGACGAAATTTGATCAACACAGTAAATCTGAATTCTTTAGAGGAGTGGGATTATTGCTGCTTGCTGCTGTCGGAGTGGCATTTATAAGCAGGGTTGCTAAGAATTTTCAAGATTATTATGTGAATGTGATCACGCAACGATTAGGGGCTCAAATTTACGCTGACGGTATCCGTCACAGTTTAGAGTTACCTTATTCCGTTTTTGAAGATCAGCGAAGCGGCGAAACATTAGGGAAACTACAAAAAGTAAGATCTGATGTTGAGCGATTAATAAGCACATTCATTAATGTATTATTCACATCGGTTGTTGCTATTATTTTCGTAGCAGTATATGCCATCAATGTGCATTGGATTATTGCTCCGGTTTACTTCGGAACAATTCCAATTCTAGGGATGTTAAGTTCTTATTTAAGTAAGAAGGTAAAAAAGATTCAGAAAATTATTGTTGCAGAAACAACAGCATTAGCGGGAGCAACGACTGAGTCGCTACGTAATATTGAATTAGTAAAAAGTCTCGGATTGTCGCAGCAAGAAATTAATCGTTTGAACTCGACAACGGATAAAATTTTGCAACTTGAATTAAAGAAGGTAAGATACATTCGAAGTTTAAGTTTTATTCAAGGAACTTGTGTCAATTTATTAAGAACAGCGATCATGTTTATGATGTTGTATTTGATATTTGACAAGCAGATTTCCATCGGGCAATTCTTCACGATGTTTATTTACAGCTTCTTTATTTTTGGTCCTTTGCAAGAATTAGGAAACATTATCAATGTTTATCGCGAAGCGGAAGTTTCATTGAATAATTTCCAAGAAATTCTTGATATTGCTCCAGAGCGTAAACCCGATCATCCTGCAAATCTTGGTACGATTTCTAAGTTCTCATTCAACCATGTTTCATTCAAACATCAAACGGCATCTGGTTATGCTGTGTCGGATATTTCATTCGAAACAGACAAAGGGCAAACGGTTGCATTTGTTGGTCCTTCAGGATCAGGAAAAACGACATTGGTGAAATTGTTAGTGGGATTATATCGTCCTTTAGAGGGAGAAATTTATTACAATAATACCGGTTCGAAGGAAGTTAATCTTGATGAATTACGAGCACAAATAGGATTAGTAACACAAGATACTCAATTGTTCTCGGGAACTATTCGAGAGAATTTATTGTTTGTTGCGCCTGGTGCCACCGACGAAGAATGCTTAGATGTTTTAAAGAAAGCGGCATTGAATAATTTGTTAGCACGTGCCGACAAAGGATTAGACTCAGTGATAGGCGAAGGTGGAGTGAAAGTGTCGGGTGGCGAAAAGCAACGACTATCGATTGCGCGTGCCTTATTGCGTAAGCCATCATTGCTAGTTTTTGATGAAGCTACCTCTGCGCTTGACTCACTTACAGAAGAAGAAATTAATGAAACGGTTCGAAAGGTGTCAGAGCATAAAGAACATATTACGATTTTAATTGCTCACCGTTTATCGACAGTAATGCATGCCGATAGAATTTTCGTTCTTGAAAAGGGACATATTATTGAATCAGGTAAGCATGAAGAATTGCTTGAGCTTCGCGGATTATACTATGCGATGTGGCGTCAACAAATCGGAGAGCGAAAAATCGAAAAATTGCTTCCTGCATAAAAGGGTTTCAGCATGGTAATTTTTGACGATGCAATAGAACGGATAAGGCAATCATTATCGAATGACTTGCCTGGCATTGATGCGCATCGAGTGATGGCACCCGATCATAGAAAGCCTGCCTCTGAATATTTGAAAGAAGTGAAGTCCTATAAAACGGGCTGCGTGATGGCATTGATATTTCCTTCAGAAACTGGTGAGGCAACATTAGTATTAATGGAGCGAACGGGAGTGGAAGGAGATGTTCATGCGCATCAAGTGAGTTTCCCAGGAGGAAAGCATGAAGAAGAGGATGAAGGATTTTTAATGACAGCACTTCGTGAAGTGTACGAAGAAGTAGGAGTGCCTTCGGCAGATATAAATGTGCTTGGTGCCTTGTCAGAATTGTATATTCCTCCGAGTAATTTTTTGGTATATCCTTTTGTTGGATACATAACAAAGCGACCTGAATATAATCTCAGTGTAGATGAAGTGAAAAACATCTTAGAAGTACCCCTTTCGTTTTTTATGGCTACTGAAAACAAGAAAGAAACAACATTTTCAAGTGCTCGAGGATATGCGGTGAAAGCGCCTTATTATGATTATTCAGGAATAAAAATTTGGGGAGCAACAGCAATGATGGTTGCTGAGTTGGTAGCTTGCTTGGAAGTAAAAAGTTAATCCCAGTTTTGGTTCTTACCAACTTTTACTTTCTGAACATTTAATATTTCTTGTGTTGTTGCATTGCTTCCAACTTTGTTGATAAAAGCAATTATTGTAAGTCGTGAAGCATTGTAGTTGGCAATGGAGGTAGTGAAGTTGTTTTTAATTACAACGCATTTCGTTACTGCGCCACCGTTAGTGATGCTATTTCCTTTTCCTGCGGTGAGCACTTTTCGGAGTACATCACGATGTTGATAACCAACAATAGGGTTTCCTAATTGGTAAAAGGGACTGGATGGAGTGTTGTTGTAATAATTGGATTGATTATATCCGCTGGCGGATCCTGTAACGCTATCTTCTGTTAAATAAACTGTTAGGCGGAAATCACCAGTTAAGTTAGTGTTGAAAGCGCATGCAACCGCAATGTCGACAGAATTTCCTGAGAAGCTGCTATTTATTTTTAATCCGCATAAAGCATTTTTCTGCAAAGCCGTATTAACAATATTGCTGCTGCTCCATTCCGTTTTATGAATCACCGCACTTCCATTATAAGGCAATCGGTTAAATGAACCTGAAGAGAATGCAGTTATGTTTAATAAGTTGTCGAGGGTATCATACATCGGCACATCCATTGGGTCGAAAGTATGAATATCAGCTCCAATTATTCGTCCTGGGTATTGGGCTTCATAGTTTTTAAATTTCTGCATTGCATCGGGACAAGTAGCACATACAGAACTTGAATACATTTCCACCAATAATTTTTGAGTGAAAGTAGTAGGTGCAGCTTCTTGTAATACATTACTGTTTTTTAAATCTTCGGAAATATCCGTGCCAGGTTCATTCTTTCGGCAAGCAGAAAGGAAGAGAATTGCAATAGCGAAGTAAAGTGCGTTTTTCATCTTTAAAAGTGCTGAGTTACAAAAATACAACGCTTTCGAATGAAGGATATTATAAAATCGAAAATTTCTTACAACAAAAAAGGCGCAATCAAGCGCCTTTAAACAAATATGGTATAATAAGTTAATCCCAGTTTTGGGTATTTCCTAATTTCACGCGTTGTACATTCATGATTTCGCGATCAGTAGCAGTAGTACCAACTTTACTGATGAAAGCCACCACATAAAGCTCATTGCTATTGTAGCCGTTGATAGGAATGCTGAATGTTTTAATGTCCTCGCCACCTACTTTTACGTTAGAAGAAGAAATAGCATCACCAAGAGCAGCTGTTGCAACTTTTCTAAGTACGTTATTATGTTTGAATGATGTTATTGGATCGCCTAATCCAAAATAAGCATGTCCAGTAACTGTGTTATACGAGTTACGTTGATCGTAATTTGATCCTGTGCCGCTCACATTATTTTCAAGAAGATAGACTGTCAGATTATAACTTCCAGTTAAAGCCTCGTTGAAGCCCGCATGCACAGTTACGTTAGCATTATTTCCTGAAATTGAAGATTCGATTGCTAATCCGCATTTAGCCGGTTTAACTTTTGCTACATCGAAGTTCGATTGCCATTGAGTGCGGTTAAAGATCACCATGCTTAATGAAGGTGTTCTGTTAATCATACCACTTGGGAATTGAGGTGCTAATCCGTTAGCAAAAGTTGATTGGAGTGTGGTGTATTGAGCAATCTCCATCGCATCGCTGTAATGAATATAGACAGGAATAGCTTTAGTGCTATTCGCTGAAACGATATTGTCGAGTTTTACAAATCCATCGGGACATTGCGGTTGTCCGGCTCCGGTAAAAGTTTCGAGCAATACTTTTTGCGTAAAAGTAGAAGGGACAGACGAAGTGCCACCACCGGTTGGCGTGCCTGTAGAGCTATCACCGGCGTCATCTTTTTTACATCCTGTAAAGGCAAGGAGAGCCAAACAAATTACTAAAGAGAGTTGTTTCATGATTTAAATTTTAGGTAATCACAAGTTAATAGAAGTGAAATTGAAAACAGAACATTAACGTTTGCTGTATTGCATTTATACGTGATAAAAAGCAGGATGTTATAATTAAAATGGGGTGTAAGAAAATTGAGTTTTTTGCTCGAATTCGACGACTTATTAGTGGTAAAATGGAATTTGGGTTAAGAAAATGAACTAATTGAGTAAAAAATGAAGTGTAAGATATTTACTAAAATGTATCTTTGAAGATCTCAAATTAAAATGAAAAACGACAAATTCTTTAATGTTCGTGTTTACGCATTCATCATGAATAGCTACGAAGAACTTCTTATTGCTGAAGAGTTTCATTATGATACATTCATGAGAAAGCTGCCAGGCGGCGGACTACAATTCGGAGAAGGTATTTACGATGCATTGATAAGAGAAATTAAAGAAGAATTAAATCAAGAAGTAGAAAGTGCAACGCATTTTCATACCACTGATTTTTTTGTTCAGTCGAAATTCAACGAATCACATCAAGTAATAGGAGTGTATTATATTGTTCAATTAAAGAACGATATCAGTCATTTGTATCGCAAAGCAGATAGAGTAGTAGATACGAATGGGGAAGAAGAATTCAAGTGGGTTAAAATCGAATCATTAGATCCGAATAATTTCACTTTCCCAGTAGATCAAAAAGCGGTTAGTGTTTTCCTTGCGTTATTTGATAATTAAGGTTGAAATAACTTCACACTCATAAATCCTTTCTTTTCAAAATAATCTTTACTTGCAATAGCGGACGCTTTTGTTGGAAATTCGCTCATCACCAAAGTGAAAGTTCGTTGATCGCCGATGCCAGAAGCAACGATAATAACCTTTTCGATATCCTCATGTAGATAAAGCTCATTTGCGACATACAAAGCATGAACAATATCTTTTGTTTTCCATAAAGAAATAGAGAAACCTTTTAGTGTTTCGGGGTTGCCTAAACAATCGAGTACATCATTACACGAAAAAATACTATCGATCTCATGTGTTTTTTTAATGATGTTTAAAGTTTCTATTCTGACAGATGCTAATCCGTGTTGAAAGCTTCCAATTCTTCGTGCTGCGCCTTCCGACAAATCGATAATGCGAGAGCGAACATAAGGTCCTCTGTCGTTAACGCGAACTGTAATACTTAAATTATTTTTTTCATTAGTTACACGAACATAAGAATTGAAATCTAGTGTTCGGTGAGCTGCAGTATAATCAGCATTTTTGAAAATATCACCATTGGCAGTTTTTCTACCTTCAAATTCTTTTCCGTAATACGAAGCTTTACCATGTTGAACTCTAGCCGCAGCCGGTTTTTTTTTCGGTTGCAACAAAAAAGTAACAAGCAAAACTTGTAATCCTATTAAGATTGAGTTTGTCATTTTAAGCAGAACGATGTAAATATACTAACGTTTTGCAGCAATTAGAGCATAAATCAAGCCAATCTATGGCCAATTACCCCTTCAACGGTGGAAAACAAGTGATTGGGATTGTATGTTCGCCACTTTAATTCGTCTAACTCGCCACCATAAATGAGGTAATAGTCGATGTTAGCTCGAGAAAATTCTTGCAATACATGTTCTCTGAAATTGACGGCAGCAATCCAACCATCTTCAATATCGTCGAACCATTCTTGGTAGTAGCAATCGTCGGATGCATGAAAATTAAGTACATTTTCACCGACTAAAATAAAATATCGGATGCCTTGAGCAATCATTTCATCAATGATATCACGTTTAAGCATCATGATATCATTGTTGATAGCATCATTCCATTCGCCAATAAATTCGATGATGGCATAATGCTGATCATAATCGGCAAAAATCACTTTCATGTAAAGCGTTGTCGATCCGAAGTCATCCCATTGTGGGTGGATATAATAATTATAAACGGTATTCGAATATTCGAACTCGCTATACTCACGTCCATAGAATGGAGACAGTTCATCCTCTGCACTAATGTACATATGACGCCATGAGTAGTATGGTTCAATATCCTGCATTGACTAATTCGCTAAATTATTTTTGTTGTATAACGTAAATCGTTGAAAAGTGTTTTACGATTTTTATTTTTTATAAGCTTCAACAGCTTTTCTTACGCTGCCATTTTCTTTTAAAAGTTGTTCAGCTGTTTTTTCATCGATCGATAGTTCTTTCATCACCATTTTCGTGCCTCTGTCGATTAATTTATTATTGCTGAGTTGCATGTCAACCATTTTATTTCCTTTCACTTTTCCCAGTCTGATCATTACGGCAGTTGAGATCATATTCAGGATTAACTTTTGTGCGGTTCCTGCTTTCATTCTAGTAGAGCCTGTAACAAATTCCGGTCCTACTACAGCTGCAATCGGGAAATCGGCAGCATCCATAATTGGACTTCCTGGATTACAAGTGATGCAACCTGTAACGATATTATTACTTCTGCAATTATTCATAGCAGAAATAACATAAGGAGTAGTTCCTGATGCAGCGATGCCGATAACAGTATCTTTATCGTTTATATTATATTCTTGTAAGTCGAGCCATCCTTGAGTGTTGCTATCTTCAGCAAACTCAACTGCTTTACGAATTGCAGTATCGCCTCCGGCAATAATTCCTACAACAATACCATGAGGGATTCCATAAGTTGGAGGACATTCCGATGCATCAACTATTCCTAGTCGACCACTAGTTCCTGCTCCCATATAAAATAATCGTCCGCCATCTTGCATTCGAGGAACGATTGCATTCACCAAAGCTTCGATAGCGGGAATGGATTTTTGAACTGCAATAGCTACTGATTGGTCTTCATTATTGATTCCGGTAAGCAATTCTATTACACTCATCTTTTCAAGATGATCATATTTTGAATCGCTTTCAGTTACTCTTTTAAACTCCATTTCGTATATGCGTTGCCGTTAGTATATTGCAGGATATGAAGCAGGGTTGTAATCATGCATCATATTATAAACTGCGTCAAATACATCTTCGGCAGAAGGTTTAGAATAGTAATCGCCATCGGAACCATAAGCAGGTCGATGTTCTTTAGCAGATAAAGTTCTAGGCTCCATGTCGAGGTGGCGGAAAGCTTTTTGAATTTCCATCACTTGTTGCATCATAAATGCTGTAGCTCCACCTGGAACATCTTCATCTAGGAATAGAACTTTATTAGTTTTTGCAATCGATTGTGCTATCATGTGATTAATATCGAACGGCAACAAACTTTGCACATCGATTAATTCAACGCTGATATTATGTTCTGCAAGAATATTCAATGCTTCTTGTGCAATTTTAACACAAGATCCGTAAGTCACGAGCGTAATATCTTTTCCTTGTTGCAAAACTTCAGGTGTTCCTATCGGAATTTTGAAGTCACCAAGATTGCTAGGCAGTTTCTCTTTATTTCTGTAAGCATTAAGCGGCTCAATAACTAGGGCAGGTTCATCAGCTTCGAGTAAAGTATTGTAGAAGCCTGCAGCTTGCGTCATGTTTCTTGGTACCAGTACATGCATTCCTCTTAGTGCACCAAGAATGAACTGCATTGGCGATCCTGAATGCCATACCCCTTCGAGACGATGTCCGCGGGTAGTAACAATCAAAGGAGCTTTTTGTCCGCCTTTAGTACGGTATTGCAAACAAGCTAAATCATCTGATAAAATTTGAATTGCATAAGCCAGATAATCGAGGTATTGAATTTCGGCTATTGGTCTAAATCCGCGAAGTGCAAGTCCGATTCCTTGTCCGATAATAGTAGCTTCACGAATTCCGGTATCGATTAATCTATTGTCGCCATACTTCGCTTGCAGTCCTGCGTAAGTTTGGTTAACACCACCAATATTACCAACATCTTCTCCAAAAATTACGATTTCTTTTTTTCTTTCGAGTAGCACATCCCAGTTAGCTTGAAGAATTTCTCTTCCGTCCATCTGCGGAGCGTCGGGTGCATATTGAATATCGTTTTTTGCGATAGCCAATGCATTCCATTTTGACTGACTGTATTGATGTGAGTCGTAACGATCTTTATTGATAGCATCGAAATTGCGATACCAGTTTAGCAACTGATCTCTTCCTGCTGTATCATCTTCTTTGATATAACGAAGTACTTTTTTTACCGCAACATTTATATCGCGACGTTCTGGTTCATTGATTTCAGAAAGTTGAGAAGCGAGTCGGTCGATAAATATTTTATTAGCACTTTCGGCACCTGCAGCAATCATCATCGCGGCAGCATCTTTCGCTTCAGTTTTAATGGCATTGCAATGTGCGTCCCATGCTCTTTTCTTCGCATCGTTCACAGTTTTCTTCGCAGCAGTATCGATAGCATCTAACTCATCGTTTGTGGCGATAGCAGTATCGATAATCCACTCACGCATTTTTCGAATACAATCAAATTGTTCTTCCCATTCGAGACGTTCTTTTGATTTATATCGTTCGTGAGATCCTGATGTTGAGTGACCTTGTGGTTGCGTCATTTCGCGAATATGGAAAAGGGCTGGAGCATGTTCACTTCGTGCTTGCGCAATTCCTTTTTCATACAAGTCGACTAGTCCGGGATAGTCCCATCCTTTTCCTCTGAAAATCAGATAGCCTTGTTTCTCGTCGGTCTTTTCGAATCCTGCTAAGATTTCAGAAATATTTTGTTTCGTAGTTTGGAATTTAGCTGGGACAGAAATTCCGTATCCATCATCCCAAACACTAATCGCCATTGGCACTTGCAAAACGCCTGCTGCATTTATGGTCTCAAAAAATAATCCTTCAGAAGTACTTGCATCACCAATAGTACCAAATGCAACTTCATCACCATTCGAGGTAAATCCATTCATTTGATTTGCTAATTCAGGATAAGCGCGATATAATTTTGACGCGTAAGCTAATCCGAGTAAGCGCGGCATTTGTCCTGCGGTAGGAGAGATATCGGCAGACGAATTTTTCATATCAACGGTTCTCTTCCAGCTACCATCATCGTTAAGGAGTCGGGTAGCATAGTGACCATTCATCAATCGACCGGCAGAAGACGGATCGGCATTGACATCAGGATGAGCATATAGTTGAGCGAAAAATTCTTGAATCGTTAAAATTCCAGCGGCAAACATAAAAGTTTGGTCGCGGTAATAGCCGGAGCGGAAATCTCCGTTTTTAAAAGCCTTAGCCATAGCAAGTTGAGCCACTTCTTTTCCGTCGCCAAAAATTCCGAATTTGGCCTTTCCGGTAAGAACTTCTTTCCTGCCGATTAAGCTGGCCTGGCGACTTTCCTGTGCTATGCGATAATCCTCAAGAACAACTTTTTTGAATTCGTCAAACGTAAGTTGCTGAGATGTAGTATGTTGAGAGCTGTTTGGCATAAATGGGCAATATCAAACAAAAATAAACAAAAAACCCCATTTCTCCACTCTGTTTTGTCACATGAGAAGGGAAGTGATGACAATCACTGCAAATGTGATACTTGCGATTCCATTGGTGGTAAAGAATGCCACATTAACGCGCGATAAATCTCCAGGTTTCACGAGTCGGTGTTGGTAAATCAATAGGCCTGTAAATACAGCCCATCCAACAAAATAGAGATTATTGAAATGGCCATAAAATGCTGCGCTAAACAAGAAAATTGAAGTAGCGACGTGCAATTGACGCGATAATAAAAGCGCTTTTTCAGTTCCCAATAATGAAGGGATTGAATGTAAATTATTAGAACGGTCAAATTGTTCGTCTTGCAATGCGTAAATGATATCAAATCCGCTAACCCAGCATAAAACAGCACCGGAAAACAAGAGAGGGAGAACAGCAAATTGTCCTGTAACTGCGATCCATGCTCCAATGGGAGCGAGTGAAAGTCCTAAGCCAAGTACTAAATGACAGAGTGAAGTAAATCGTTTTGTGTAAGAGTATCCCAATACCACTGCAAGTGCTACAAATGAGAGGTAAAAGCATGCTTGATTGATGAAATAAGTGGTAACAATAAATGCTAAACAATTAATTATTACGAATGCAAATGCTGCTTTTTCTGAAATTTTACCAGAGGGGATTTCTCTCACAATGGTTCTTGGATTTTTCATGTCGATTGCTCTATCTGCCCAACGATTAAAGGCCATAGCAGCCGAGCGAGCAAAAACCATACACAAGACAACTTTAAGTGCTAAAGGCCATGAAAATGTTTGTCCCGTTTGAGTTACTGCCAATGTGTAACCAATTGCAGCGAATGGTAGAGCGAATACGATATGACTGAATTTTACGAGCGATAAGTACTTCTCAATATTTTTAATCATGTTGCAAAGGTAATATTTTGATAATCTTCTTACATTTGATTTACACAAGCCACAAAACAACATGAAAATAAGATATACGAAATCCTATTTTATTGCACTTTTCATTCTGATATCCACTATGTTAGAAGCGCAGGTGTCGTTTTATCGCGATACTTTAGTGAAAGTTACTGTTGCGGGAAATGAATTAAATAACGGGTGGTCATGCGGATTAAATAGTCCGGTTTTTGCGGCAATTGATTTGAACGGCGACGGGAAAAATGATCTATTAGTCTTTGATGAGCAAACGTACCGATTAAATCCATTTATAAATATTAGCACAACAGGCGTGCCGAATTACAAATATGCTCCTGAATATTTAAGTGATTGTCCAGATGGGCTTCAAGGATGGATTCGCACATACGATTATGACAATGACGGAGACATGGATTTATTCAGTTACAACAATGGAGGAATTCGAGTTGACAGAAACGATTACAATGCAGGAAGCGGATTAAACTTTACCAATGTATCGATGCAATTGCCAACAAAGTATTATACTATAACTTCCAATTTATATTCGACGCGAATAGACGCGCCGGCATTAGTTGACATCGATAACGATGGTGATATGGATGTTTTAGGTTTTTCGATTAGCGGAAGTTGGATTGAATTAAATAAGAATCTGGCGATGGATTCATTAGGTAATGCGAATCAATTTTTATTTTATAATGTGCCGGGGTGTTGGGGATATTTTTACAAAGAAGGAGCAAAGAATAAAGCAGTACTTCCAGTAAATACAATTTGTCCATTGTTGCCTGCGCATCCATTTAGAGAAAGTGAAGAAAGTCAAATTATGGATTCAGGTTCATCGATATGGGCAATCGATTTAGATGGAGATGGCGATAAAGATTTTTTATGTGGCGATAAAGTAGGAAGGAATTTGTTGGAAGTAGAAAACTGTGGAAATGTAGATTCGGCATATGCTTGTAATCAAGATACATTATTTCCATCGTACAATACGCCAGCATCTATGAGAGATATTGCTTCGCCTCAATGTATGGATGTTGATAATGACGGGAAGATAGATTTGTTGGTTACCAACTACAACAACAATGGAGAAGACTATAATAATGTTGTATTCTACAAAAATATCGGGACCAATAATAATTTTCAATTCTCCCTCATTAAAAATCGTTTTTTAGTGGATGAAATGATTGAAGTAGGAACATCAGCACATCCTGTGTTTTTTGATTGGGATGGAGATGGTAAAAAAGATTTATTGATCAGTAATGATTCTTATTTCGACAATGGATCATCGGTAAGTAAAGTTGCGTATTACAGAAATACGTCAACGGGAAGTAAATATACATTTACATTAATGACAGACAGTGCACTTAATTTTAGGAGTTATGGTTTAATTGGAGCACGCTTAGCATTCGGTGATTTAAATGGAGACGGAGATCAAGATTTGTTGGTAGGTGATGCAGATGGGAAGTTGATGTATTTTCAAAATATTGCAGGCGCCGGACAACCAGCTGTATTTATTTTTACGCAATCATACTATCAAAATATTGACGTAGGAAATGATGCTGCGCCTCAATTGGTGGATGTTGACAGAGATGGATTACTTGATTTAATTGTTGGCGAGCGACTAGGGAACTTAAATTATTATCGAAATACTGGGTCGACATCATTTCCGGTATTCTCGTTTCAGACAGGAACTTTTGGAAATGTAGATGTACGAAGAGATGGAGGCAATGCAGGTTATAGTTGTCCGATTTTATTTGATAACGGTAATGGCTATGAGTTGTTGGTAGGTTCTTACAGCGGATATATTTACGACTATAACAATATTGACGGAAATCTCGGAGGTGCGTTCACGTTAGTAGATTCATCTTATAAAAACCTATATGAACCTTTGAAGTCTACTCCGACGATGGCCGATATTGACGGAGATGGAGCTTTCGATCTTGTAATTGGAAATCAATCAGGTGGTGTGGTTTTATACACGCAAAATGCACTAAATTCGGTGAGTGAAAATGTGCAATTAGAATTAAGGGCTGAAATTTATCCTAATCCTGCGCATGACTATTTCATCGTTTCATTCGACAATGAAATTTCGGCAAAAGAAGCAACGATATCGATGTACGATTTAACGGGAAAGTTAATGCTAAAAACTAACCTTTCAGGGCAAAAAAACACTATTAATACATCAACAATCCCCTCTGGATTTTACACGATTATTGTGTCGAATAAAGGTGGAAGGAAAATGTTTAAGATGATAAAAGCAGATTAGTGCTTTATAAGAATTTTTCGTGTGCCGGAACAATTTTCAGCGTTAAGTTTTATCAGATAAAGTCCTTGTGCAAATGCAGAAGTTTCAATGGTATTGTTTGAAGCATCGATAGATCCTGAATAGACAATAGCACCGGTACAATTATAAACAGTTACTGTTGTTTTTTTGCTTGAGCTAATATTGCTAATCTGTAAAAAGTTATTTGCCGGGTTCGGGTATATCTCGAACGATAAATTATTTAGCTCATGAATTCCTGACGACGAGCAACCTGTCATCAATGTGAATGCATCTAGTTTCCCAAAGCCCCAATCGTTATT
>Ga0255345_1000824_pt1 | contig 48823 bp, 38 predicted proteins | sample wastewater_treat_6_FD_192415 | JGI IMG/M metagenome (GOLD analysis project Ga0255345, IMG submission 192415) | Wastewater microbial communities from Lulu Island WWTP, Vancouver, Canada - plant20 | ecosystem: Engineered > WWTP > Wastewater > Unclassified | place: Canada: Vancouver, British...
CATTCGTCCTTGTCTGCTCCAACGCCATGATCTCCATCTTTGGAAAATTCTTCCCTTCCAAGATCAGAATCCCCTGCTTCATAGTCGTTATCGCGACCTTCGTCACTGTCGTTGAAATGGTGATGGGTGCGTATCTGCCTGCGCTCAACCAGTCGCTTGGAATTTTCATCCCTCTGATAGTCGTCAATTGCATCATCCTCGGTCGGGCCGAGGCCTTCGCCTCCAAAAACGGCGTACTTCCATCCATCTTCGATGGGATGGGAATGGGGCTGGGGTTTACCCTTTCCCTGATGCTGATAGCCTTCATACGCGAGGTCTTGGGCTCCGGTAAAATCTGGGGGATCACGATAAGCTCGTATTTCACCAACGAAGCTTTTTTCAAGCCTGCTGCCGTGATGGTCATGGCCCCAGGCGCCTTCGTCGTAATAGGCCTTATCATGGCGTGGATGAATTACAGAAGGGCGAATAAACGGACAAGACCAGTCTGATTTTAAAACGGAGAGGATATGCAGTCATATTTCATGCTCTTTATTTCGATAGTACTCATAAATAATTTCGTATTGGCGAAATTTCTCGGCCTTTGCCCCTTCATAGGAGTGTCCAAACAGATAAAATCTGCGCTGGGAATGGGGGGAGCGGTCATCTTCGTCATGACGATGGCATCGGCGGTTTCATGGGTCGTCTATCGCTACCTGCTCGCCCCCTCTGCTGAAAATATATTTTTCTCATTTATGGGAGCCGGAAAGACGCCGATCGATTTTGATTACACCTACCTTACTACGATAGTTTTCATCCTCGTCATCGCCACATTGGTTCAGTTGGTAGAGATGTTTCTGATGAAGGCGCTTCCCCCTCTGTACGAGGCGCTTGGAATATATCTTCCCCTCATCACTACAAACTGTGCGGTGCTTGGCGTGGCGCTTCTAAATATCAGCGATTTCGGGATGCTTCAGAACGCGGGGGATAGCTTTTTCAGGACGACGATTCAGGGCTTTGGCGGAGGAGTAGGCTTTCTCCTTGTAATACTGCTGATGAGCGGAATCCGCGAAAAGCTGGACAATGTTCAGCTCCCCGAAGCGATGAAGGGGGCGCCGATCGCATTCATATGTACGGGACTCATGTCGCTTGCGTTCATGGGATTTGCCGGGCTGGTGAAGTGACGATAAAAATTGTGAAGCACGTTTCTGAATTTTTCTGAAAACTTTTGTGTGAGGCGTTATGTTGCCAGCAATCATAATACTATGTTCGTTGGGCCTGCTGTTTGGGGTAGGGCTCTTCATCGCGTCGAGAGTCTTTAAGGTTTATGTGGATCCGAGGGTCGTTAGCGTGGAGCACGTCCTGCCCGGCGCCAACTGCGGTGCCTGCGGACTTGCGGGGTGCTCGTCCTTTGCCAAGGCGATAGTTCATGGAAGCGCGGAGATCACGGGGTGCATACCCGGCGGAGAGGCCGTCGCCCATCTGGTCGCCGACATCATGGGGGTCGAGGCCAAAACCGTTGAGAAGGATGTCGCTGTCATGATGTGCCATGGCAGGGATGTGCAGGACAGATTCGAATATGATGGAATAAAAACCTGCGCGGCAGCAAACCTCATTCATGGCGGCCCAAAGGAATGCAGCGTCGGCTGCATCGGCTACGGCGACTGTGCGGCAGCCTGTTCCTTCGACGCTATTCACATGGTTGACGGTTTTCCTGTGGTAGACGAATCGAAATGCACCGCATGCGGAAAGTGCGTCGCCGTGTGCCCCAAACGCCTCTTCAAAACTTTACCGGTTGCAAAGCTCGTTCACGTAGGGTGTGTTAACTGCGAGTCTGGAAAATTAGTCCGCAGATATTGCAAGGCTGGATGCATCGGATGCAAGAAGTGCGAAACTTCATGCAAGTTCGACGCGATTCACGTCGTCAATAACCTGGCGGTCATAGATTATGAAAAGTGCGTATCGTGCGGCATCTGCGCGAAGGAGTGTCCGACCGGTGCGATATTCAGCCAGAGGGAAGTTAGAAAGGCAGCCGGCCTGTGGCCGGTGAAAAAGTCCAAAGAGGCTCAGGCGCAGCAGTGATCGCCCCTCTCTTTGCAAAATGGATCGGAAAAATATGAAGACATTTTCACATGGCGGCGTTTATCCACCTGAAATGAAACATCTGTCGAAAGACGTGGCGCTCGAAAAAATCGCGATGCCGAAGACTTTGATTCTGCCGGTCTTGCAGCATATCGGATCGCCTGCGAAGAGCATCGTCTCGGTGGGCGATCTGGTAAAGAAGGGACAAGTGCTTGCGGAGGCCTCCGGTTATGTGTCGGTCCCGGTTCACGCACCTACTTCAGGTGAGGTTTCTGCGATAGTTCAGCGTGCTATCGTCAGCGGGAAGGTCTGCGATCATATAGTTATAGAGGCGGACGGTCAGGAGGAGTGGCTGGATGGCATTCTTGAAAAACGCGAGTGGCAGAGCCTCGACGGAGAAGAGATCAAGGAGATAATAAAGAATTGCGGAGTTGTCGGCCTCGGCGGTGCGGCGTTCCCGACTCATGTCAAACTCTCTCCGCCCGAAGACAAACCCATCGATGTGCTGATTCTCAATGGCGTAGAGTGCGAGCCCTACATGACCTGCGATTACAGAGTCATGATAGATAGGACCAAGGCGGTAGCCATTGGGCTTCGAATCATGATGAAGGCGCTCGGGGTTGAAAAAGCGATAATAGGAGTGGAGGCAAACAAGCCCGACGCGTTCGAGAAGATGCGCGACGCGGTCTGGTCCGATAGCGGCATCACCGCCGAGATGCTGAAGGTGAAATACCCACAGGGGGCGGAAAAGCAACTAATAGAGGCTCTGCTCGGCAGGGAAGTCTCTCCGGGGAAACTTCCATTCGATGTCGGAGTCGTTGTTCAGAATGTAGGTACGGCGCTTGCGGTCTACGAAGCGGTCTGTGAAGGAAAACCCCTTATTGAACGCGCCGTCACCGTCACGGGGGAGGGGGTGGAAAAACCCGCAAACCTGGTCGTGCCGATTGGGACATCGGTCGCCGATCTTCTGCTTCGACAGGGGGTCGATAGAAAGACAAAAAAACTCGTGATGGGCGGGCCGATGATGGGAATTGCGCTTCCATCGGCAGATATCCCAGTCGTCAAGGGAACGAGCGGCATTCTAGCGTTCAATAAAACTGTGCTTCATCGCCCAGGCCCGTGCATCAGGTGCGGAAAGTGCATAGAGGTTTGTCCTCTGCACGGCATGGCGGCTGAAATGGTGGCTGCGATAGAGGCGGGGCAGGTGGAAAAATATGAGCATCTCCATGTGCTCGACTGCGTGGAGTGTGGGACGTGCACCTTCGCTTGCCCGTCGCATAGAAGCCTCGTCCACTATATAAAGAGGGCAAAGGCCGAATACATGGCGTGGAAGTCTGAACAGTCGAAGAAAAAATGACTCTTTTTCAGCGGGAGTTCGAAATATGTCTGAACAACTTTTTGATGGCAAATTGGTGGTAGGTCCCGCGCCGCATGTGGCGACCAAGGACAGCATACAGCGGATCATGTGGAGCGTCATTATCGCGCTTGTTCCAGCGCTGATAGTCGCCGCCATATATTTCGGTTATTACGCGCTCATGGTCGTTGCGGTCTCCATGATTTCCGCCGTACTGTGCGAGGCCGCAATACAGCGTTTTAGGGGCGTTCCCGTCACCGTCTCCGACGGCTCTGCGGCGCTCACCGGCCTTCTTCTAGCATTCACTCTGCCGCCGAATGTTCCCTTGTATCTTCCGGTGATCGGCAGCGTATTTGCCATAGCGATAGCCAAACAGGCTTTTGGCGGGCTTGGATTCAACATATGGAATCCGGCGCTCGCCGGACGCGCATTTCTTCTGGCCGCCTACTCCGGGCAGATCGTGATGACGAAGTGGCCGATACTTTCCAACTATTTATTTGGAAATATAACGGTCGACGCGGTAACCAAGGCGACTCCGTGCGCCATTTTGAAAGAAGCGCCGCTTACGATTTTTTCGCACTACTCGCTGATGGATCTTTTCATCGGAAGGATCCCCGGCTCTATCGGAGAGACCTCCGCTCTTGCGCTTATCGCAGGCGGAATTTTTCTGATCGTAAAAGGATATGTGAACTGGCGCCTGCCGCTCAGCTATATAGCCACAGTCATGATATTTACCGTGTTTCTTCCTGTTTCGGATGGCGCTGGTGGAACGATATTCCTGTGGAAGGACGTCGTTTTGCAAGGAGGGTGGTTAGATCTGGTAAGAATATCAACTGCGGAGGCGTTCTCCGGCGGGCTGATGCTCGGCGCTTTTTTTATGGCTACCGATATGGTCACAAGCCCCCTTACAGGGAAGGGGCAGACGATTTTTGGAGTCGGGTGCGGAATTTTAGTTGCGCTGATACGCCTCTACGGTGGATATCCGGAAGGGGTTTGCTATTCGATACTCATAATGAACACAGCGGTGTGGGTGATAGACAGACTCACCGTCCCGCGTTTCTTTGGAGTCAAAGGTCATGTCTCAAAAGATGCCTGAGTGGTTGAAATTCCCGATCGTGCTTCTAATCGTGGCGCTTATCTCGGCTGCGAGTCTTGCGGCACTTTATTCGGTCACAAAGCCGAAGAAGGATGCGATGCAAAAGGCGCTCGTTGAGGAGGCCTTAAAGATCGTGATACCGGATGCCGATTCCTTTGAGGAGGTCACAAAGGATATTGGCGGCGAGAAGTTTTCCTTCAGGATTGCGAAGAAGGGTGGATATGCAATTGGATATGTAGCGACCGGAGCCGCTTCAGGTTATTCCAGCGTACTACAGGTTATGGTAGGGGTTGATCTCAATTTCGTGATCAAGGGGGTCAAGGTTTTGTACCAGAAGGAAACTCCAGGGCTTGGCGATAAGGTAGAGGCGCTCGATTCTAAAAGGACTTGGGGAACCGTGATTACCGGTACTAGTCCTGATGAAGGCGGACTGAGGCCATGGTTTCAGACCCAGTTCGACGAGCAGCAGGCGCCTGTAGCGGTCAACAAGGATGGCGGGGTTATAGAGGCAATAACAGGGGCTACGATATCATCGCGGGCAGTGTGCAGCGCGGTTAACGATGCGGTGGAAAAGATCAAAAAAGCTGTCGATTGATTTTTTTGTGTCCCTGAAGCGCTAAATTGTACAAATCAAGATACAGTCGCACAAGGGATGACAGCCCTCACCAGTCACGGCCGTTTGTGTCCCCCGATAATGTAAAAAATCTTCCTTGTTTTGTCGTGGCAAATGTAGGTATGACTCAAGTGTCTTCAGTCGCACTATGTTGTACAACCGGCATTATAAAAAGGAGATGCTATGAAACAAACTTTATTAGTTCTCATGGCCGCGGTCCTTCTCTTCGCGGGTTGCAAAGGGAAACAAGCTCCAGCCGATGAGACAAAACAATTGGATAACCAGCAGAAGGAGGAATTGATGGCCAGTGGTACGACATGGGTGGAACCCAAAGTTTCTACAGTGGAAGCAGATAAAAACTACATCGCACTTATAAAGACGAACAAGGGCGAGATAGTGTGCGATCTGTTTCCGAAGGAAGCTCCGCTTTCGGTGACCAACTTCAAATATCTCGCCGATGGAAAATTTTACGACGGCCTGACTTTCCACAGGGTTGTTCCTGAATTCGTCGTCCAGGGCGGAGACCCAACCGGCACGGGTGCGGGTGGTCCCGGCTATACGATTCCTGCGGAGATAAATCCGGTTCACAAACATGTGAAAGGGGCACTGGCTTGGGCGCGCACGGGCGATGAGGTGAATCCCGAGAGGCGTTCGAGCGGATCTCAGTTCTATATAACCTTGGAACCCACCCCTTTCCTCGATGGCCAGTACACGGTGTTCGGCAAGGTGAGGGAGGGGCAGGATATTGTCGATGCGATCAGGATGGGAGATGTGATAGAGACCATCGAAGTTAGAGCCGAATAGCTTTTTACAGGAGTCGTTGAAGAAACTCGAAAGAACGTCATTAATCGCTATTATATTCCCCGTGGTTTTGACGGGGTTCCTCTGGAGGAGAGGTTGGCGCGTTTCTGTGACCGGCCGTATCCGGAAGTCAAATATCAGGTCTTGATTTGCAGGGAATATCCTAGAGTGTTTTGTAGGCTCCTTGGTTTATAGTTTGAAGCTCTTTTGATCTAAGGAATCTCTGAAAAGCTAGCTATAAGCGCCTCTAAAAGCTATCTTATGAAAGCCGTCTACCACCAGTCACGGTTGTTGCGGGATCCCCGATAAAAGCACTCGGGGATGACGACCTTTTCGTCATTCGGGGATGACAAGCGCACAGCTTTTAGAGGCGCCCTGAATTTGCTGATTTTTCAGAGGTTACCTAATCTAATGTCGACGGATCGTCGATCGGGGTGTCCCAGCTTTCCAGATCTTCCTCGAAGAAACGTCCTGCGCGGTCAGCGCCGGAGCTAGCTGCATCGAAGTCTTGTGATGGGCGCGAACCGAAGAGGGCGGAGCCGCCGGCGAGGTTCGCCACGTCGCCGCTCGGAAAGCCTTCGGGTTTTTCGAAATCCTTGGCTTCCGTATCCTTCGTGGCTTCTTTCATGAACTCCAAAAACACCGGCGCCGCTATGCTTCCTCCGGTTACCTTCTTGCCGATGGGTTTTACCTCATCGAACCCTATCCACACGCCCGCGATCAGGTCAGGAACGAAACCTATGAACCATGTGTCGGTTTCATCGTTGGTGGTCCCGGTTTTTCCGCCGACGGGTTTTCCCAATTCGCGTACCTTGAAGCCGGTTCCCCCATCCACGACGGCTTTCAACATCTGGGTCATAAGATATGCGGTCTGCGGTGTTATAACGCTGCCGGAGGGGATTTGCTCTCCATAGAGGGTTTTTACCTCAAGATCGGTGAGTATGAGGGCGTCGCTCTCTATCGTAGCAAGTCCTTCGCGAAACAGCTCGGGGTTGAGATCGGTTTCCTGCAGTATCATCTCGGCGTTTCCGACCTTGATTTTCTTCTCCCCATCGTTGGGTTCAGCTTTTTTGTCCTCAGAAGTTTTTTCTGTAGCAGCGTTAGCCGTCGGGGAAGTGGGGATGGACTGCAACAGTTCTCCCTTAAGATCCGTTATTTTTACTATGGCAACTGCGGGGGCCATCTTTCCCATGTTGGGGAATACGGAGTAGGCCTGAACGATATCCTTGAGAAAGACGGCGTTGGAGCCAAGCGCCATCGAGAGATATTTTTCAATCGGGGTGGTGATTCCCAGTTTTCTGGTGAAGGCCGTAAGATAGTGCGTGCCGATGTCGTATGTGATTTTTACCGTTGGAATATTTCGCGAGAACATGAGCGCGTTCATAAAAGATGTGGGACCCTTGTGTTTGCCATCGTAATTCTTGGGCGACCAGAACTGGTTTCTGCCAACGTTGTAGGTCACCGGCTGGTCCATGATCGTCGTGTTCATCGTGTAACCCTTGTCCAGCGCTGCAGCATAGACGAAGGGTTTGAAAGCGGATCCCGGCTGGCGCATCGCCTGGGTCGTCCTGTTGAACTCGCTCTTTTCGAAGTCGTAGCCGCCGACCATCGCCTTTATGTATCCGGTGTGCGGATCCATCGACATAAGCGCGCTTTCGATCATAGGGATCTGCGCCAGCCTGAATTCGCTGCCTGCAACATATTCGGCAAGTATGATATCGCCGGGCTTTACGATCCTCGACGGATCGCTTACGTAATTGCCTTCGTCCATTCCAAGCCAGCTGTTCGAAAACGGGCGCGCCCACGAGTAGGCGCTCTTTCCTATCCTTCCCGGGAATCTTCCGACTCTAAGGATTATTGCGTCCTCCTCCAGATAGGAGACGATTGCCTTGTACCTCTCACCCGGTATCAGCCTGACGAGATATTGAGCGCTGTCGCTTTCAGGGGGCCAGTTTATTATTTCGCCTGTGGTGGAGATCGCATTTTCCCTGTCGATTTCGGCGAGCTTTTTATCCATCTCGTCGGGGGCGACGTGGCCGAGCGGACCCCTCCATCCCTGTCTTCTGTCCAGGGATTCTATTCCTTTTCTCACCGCCGTCGCACCTGCGCGCTGCATCGGCATATTGACGGTAGTGTATATCTTGAGCCCCTTCCTGTAGAGGAAATCATCCCCATAAATTTCCTTCACTATTCTGCGCACGTGCTCTACGAAATAGGCAGCGTCCTTGTCGTTGAAAGATTTATCGACGCCAGCGGCATATATTTCGAAATGTTCCTGAGCTGCCGCATTTGCTTCATCCTTCGTGATGTGTCCCTCATCCACCATTCTGCCCAGGACATGAAGCTGACGCTTTCTGGCTTCCGCAGGATTATTGAGAGGGGAAAATGTGTTAGGAGCGGAAGGGAGCCCTGCGATCATCGCAATCTGTCCGATCGTGAGATCTTTTGGCTCCTTCCTGAAATAGTTTCTCGCTGCGGCGGCTACTCCGTAAGACCGGTTCCCGAGGTATATCTGGTTCAGGTATATGGTGAGGATCTGTTCCTTGCTGAGATAGTGCTCGATCCTCGTCGCCAGTATCGCCTCCTTAACCTTTCTGGCCAGTTTTCGTTCTCTTGAAAGGAGCAGCGCGCGTGTGACCTGCTGGGTGATCGTGCTTCCGCCCTGAGTGATCTCGCCTGCGCGGATGTTCGCTAAAAATGCCCTGACTATGGAACGAAGATCCACCCCTTTATGGTCGAAGAATCTCGCATCTTCAGAGTCGATGAATGCCAGCGCCACCATTTTTGGGATATCTTCATAAGGGATGAATATGCGGCATTCCTCCCAGAACTCTCCTATCCTCGTGCCATCGTCCGAGAAGACCTCGCTGATCACGGGGGGGGTGTAGCTGTCTATCGATGTGATATCCGGGAGTCCGCTGGCGAAGTAGAAATACGTGCCGAGCATCAGGATGAAGATGGCCGCGCAAAGCCCGACGACGGCTCCGGCGAAGCCCCTGAAGAGGCGAATAGTTCTGCCGAGAAAATTTACGGCGCCTGAAAAAATGCTTTTGAGAGACATCTTGTGCGAGAGAGGGGACTCGAACCCCTAAGATCTTACGATCACAAGATCCTGAATCTTGCGCGTCTGCCAAATTCCGCCACTCTCGCAATTCAAAAAAGCCCGACTGGGTTCTGTGCCGGTAGCACTTAACCCATTATAGATCAACGGTTTTTCCCTGTTTTTCGGGTATTTTTGCGGGGGAGGGGCTCAGGTGTTTTCCTCTTCATCAAAGACGTTGAGATCCTCCTCTTCGTCGTATAGCATCGCCCCGCAGTTCGGGCAGACAGAATCGTGTCCAACGAAGTTTCCGCAATTTGGACAGGTTTCCGGGTTTTCAAAGCTGAGTTCATCGATTTCCGGCATCACGTACCTCCCGATTATTCAACAAACAAGGGGCCGTTAGCCGGATTTTGGCTGTCGTGTCAATAAATAATTGAGTCTTGGACGGTGCGTAAATGACGATTGTTCCGAATAGTTTAGAGGCCGTCATCCCCGATCGTTACTCTTACTTTGTTATATGCGTCCCGGTTCTGCCGTGCAGGGCCGCCAGGCAATTTGAAAGCGAGGTTATGATGGCCTTCTTGCCGCCCCCCTCCAAAAAATTCAATGCGGCTTCGACCTTTGGCTTCATACTGCCCGCCTGGAATTCACCCGCGTTGAGGTAGCGCTGCATCTCTTCCACCTTTACCTCCGTCAGGGCCCGCTTATTTTCGCCCAAGAAATCGAGGTAGGCGAATTCAACCGCGGTGAGAATTACTAGCGTATCGGCCCCCACTTCTGCTGCGATCAGGGCGCTTGTGAGATCTTTGTCGATCACCGCCTCGATTCCGTAATATAAGCCTTGGCGGTTGAGCCCTATCGGAACGCCGCCGCCGCCGCCCGCTATGACTATGAATCCCTTGTCGAATAGCGCTTTTATTACATCGACCTCGAGTATCTTTATCGGTTTCGGGCTTGGGACGACGCGCCTGAAACCTCTGCCGGCATCCTCCTTCATCGTCCAGCCGCGGCCGACGCGCAGTTCGTTTGCCTCTTTCTCGGTGTAGAACATTCCTATCGGCTTGGTAGGGTTTTCGAAGGCGGGGTCATTTAAATCGACCAGCGCCTGCGAGACGATCGTGGCCACTGGCGTTGAGATTTTGCGTTTTTTGAGCGTGTTTTTTAGAACCTGCTGAATCATATATCCCATTCCGCCCTGCGTATCCGCGACGCATATATCCATGGGGAGCGGGTAGGTGGACTTTGCGGCTATTTCACTTCTGAGGATAGAGGCTCCGACCTGCGGGCCGTTGCCATGGGTCACCACCAGCCTGTCGAAGCCGTCGCTCACGAGCTCGGCGATATGTTCCATGCTTTCGTAGGTTGCGTAGAACTGATCCTGAATCGTGCCGTGTTTCCCGGGCTTACTGATTGCGTTTCCGCCCAGCGCGATTACGAGCCCGCCCTTTTTAGACATTCGATCCTCCGAGGTGAGGGTGAGCGTATAAAATGACGCGCTTTTTTCGTCAACTACTATGGGTACCGTGACTTGTGACTGGTGACTCGTGACTCGTAACTGGTTAACGGTCGGAACCCCGCGGTAGCGGCGGCTTAGTGCCGCGGGAATGACATTCATGGTGTCATCCCCGAATGGTTCTATCGGGGATCCAGCAACGACCGTGACTGGGAAAAACAGAAACTAGCTAGAAGCTAGAAAAAACCGGTTTAATCGACCTGGAGAGCTCTCCCCCCGATTTGATATCAAGTGGGGGGCGTTGGCATCACCAGATGAGGCATCCCATCTGCGCAGTAAATATTTCCTTAAAGATTAATATAATTAAATCAATATGTTACCAGCGTAGGCCGGTTAGTCGTATAACTGGCGTGATAAATGCATAGTCTGATGGCGGAGGATAAAATCATGAGAAATAGACTTCTGATCCTGGCGGTGATGGTCTTCATGCTGGGAGCCGTTGGATGCAAGGTTGTCCCCGACGACCCCGCGGATTATGACGTTAAATTTCTAAAAGGCGAAATGTTGTCGCATGTCGTTGTGAGTTTTCCGCTCCCAAAACAAGTGGTAGTTAGTGATTGTGATTATTATGAGCTAGCACGAGACTATCTAAGTGATTTTGAAATTAAGGCTACTTTAGCGTTTAACACCGACCTTTCAATTGAGTCTTTTCTTCCTATCTGTGGGGTAACCACTCTTGCGGACTTACCTGCGATTGAGTGTAAGATTTTTCTTTCCCATAATAGAATCAACGTAGATCAAAACTTTAGTGTTAAGTTGACGGCTACTTTTGATGGCCATTCGAAACCCTTTTTCTTAGAAGAAGAATATCGGACGCCGACTCTTATTGTTCAGGTGAAGACGGATTTGGAAAAGTGTGAGGATATGGCAGCTGGAATTCAAGATTCGCATGTTACAGATCACCGACTGTCTGCTGTTTGCATTGCGCTATGCGATGAAGATCCAACGCGTTCTTTTTGTAAACCTGTCGATATCGCTGACGACAGTGGTAGTGACGAAGAGATCATACTTGTGGACACAGTCGATAAGGAAACCCCTGCCGAGGTTGGAGAAAATATGCTGGGCTATGGTGGAGGTTCCTGCGCGCTCATGCCGACAGAGGCCGGGCAGGGGATCGCGGGAATTCTTTTCATGATGATCTCGCTCGTTCCGGCGGTGCTAAGGAGAGGGCTGAAATAAGATTACAATCTGTGGAACGCCGAGGGCCGGTCGATCGACCGGCCCTTTTTTGTGCATAGGTGAATAGCGTTTTAGATTATATTCCTGAGCGGAAATCGCTTAGCCGAATCGGCCGACAATTTGTTGCAGTAGATGCTGTTTACCGCCACGAGAATTTCCAGGATCCTGTCGCCGTTCATTATAATTTCCTTTCCGAGCGCGCCTTTCCGGAACTCTTCCTGAAAATTTAAGTCGCAGCACACGACCGAGCCTCCGCTTGCCACGGCGCCTCTGCTCATTTTCTCTGAAAGGGCGGAGGGGTCGCCTTCTGAATATATAATCGGGATCCCCCAGGTCCTGCATACCAGAGGGCGGACCTCGTAGATTTTGCAGCGCCCTTCGCTCGAGAGGAATGCGCATCCCCCGGTTTTGGATTTGACGGGCATCTCATCCCTGTTTTTCAGATGCGAGATGATCCTGTCGCGTTCGATTCGCAGGAGGGTGATGCCGTCCACGCAGCACTTCGAACATCCCTCGGAGCAGTTCATCTTTGAAGGGTTTTCATTGAAGACTTTGGAGAAAAAGGAGTCGGCCTTTTCAAGCAGGGCGAGGTAGTTTTTGAACATCTTCAAAACCCTGGCGAGCGGATGAACTTCCCGTTGTTGTCGACGATTACTCCCTTGGCGTATTTTTTGAGCATTTCCATCCCCTTGTCGGGGCCTAGGACGAAGGCCGCGCGCGCGATTCCCTGTGCCAGCGCTGCGTCGTTCATTACTACCACCACCCCTTTGCACTGGACGTATGTCGGGGCCTTGCTGCGCGGGTCTATCATGGCGACGCCGCGAAATTCGCTGGCGCTGATTGCCGCGATGCCGGTGTTGTTAACGATCAGGTTCAGCGCATGCCTCGCGAAGGCGCCGCTTTCCTCCTCCATCGTGATCTTCCATGGTCCATGCATTCCTTGGCCCAGCCCGCGGAAGACGCCTCCTGCCTTTACCATCGCGTTATGCATGTTCGCGTGATAGATATAGCGTATCATCACATCCGCTATCAGCCCCTGCGCCAGGTCGTCGAAACGTACTTCCATCCCTTTCCCTCTGAGCTGAACGCTCTTGCTGGAGTCGTTCAGCTTGATATCCTTGTAACTACCGCTGCCCTTGTAATAAGCGATGTCGAATGCGCCGCCCGACCATTCCGAAATTTTCTTGGCAGCCTGAAATGCGGCGAAAACTTCCGGGGAAACTTCGACCGGGGCTGTGCCGGCTGACGCGTTTACCCGCGAAACATCCCCCTGCGAGTTTCTCCAGTCCAGATTGTAGTACGTCTGGTTGGCTTTCGATAAAACTATGTCGAGCAACTGGTTTATCTGGACCTTGTCATGCGAGTAGCCGAGCATGATTATCGATACGGGGATCGTTCCGCCTATAGTTGCATGGCGTTGATACTCCTCGACGTTCTGCGCGCCGGAAGGAAGGGAGCAAAGAAGCAGGATAAGGGTTGTGATTAACGACAGGAAGAAGCTAGAGATCGCTATTTTCTTCCTGTTCCTTTTTCTTGAGATCATTCGGTCCGCCGTCGTTTGGGTTTTCTGTCTGCCATCTGTTTACGAGGTTTATCGAGTCGGTGTTCAGCCCCTCGGAGGAGGCGATTTTCCCCGAATTGTCCACGAGTATTCCCTTTGCGTCGGGATGCCTGTTGACGAAGTGCATCGCGTATTTTGGTCCGATGGCGTAAGCCGCGAGCGCGTAGGCTGTCGCCCTGACAGCGCTCTGCGAAAGGATCGTCACGCTTCGCATCTGCCCCTGCGCGACGGGGAGCTTGCTCCTGCCATCTATCAGGCCGGAGCCGAGACCGTTCTCGCTGACCGTCGTCGAGGCGATATTCCGGATTTTGTAGCTGATCGCCCTGTGCGCTAAATTATCGGAGGTGGTGCCGCCGAAACCGATGTCGACTTTCCATGGAGTGAAGATATCATGTCCGATGTTTCTCTGCACGGAGCCGATTTCCACCATGGCATCCGAGAACCCGGCCTTCGAGGCTTCACCGATCGCCATGTCCGCATAGTAACCTTTGGAAATTTTAGAGAGATCGAGCTGCATCCCGTCGCTTTTGAAAGACATCGATCTGGAGCTGTCATCGAGAACGATACGCCTCCAATCGCGATTTATGAACATCTCCTTCTTTGAGGGGGCTGCGATGTCGAACCATCCCTTGGTGAGGGCTGAGAGTTCGACAGACTTGGATATCATGTCGAAAATTTCAAACGGAAGTTCGAGTTTTTGCGATTTGCCAAGCGAGTTTATCTTGTCCTGGATGCCGTCTGTCGAGAACAGCTGGAGGTCGACAGAGGATATCCTGGAGATGGCGTCCGAGACGGCGCTTTCCGCAGATTCCCGCATCGATTCATCGGCGATGATTGTCATCGATATCGGCGTTCCGTCGAGAAGAACGCCTTGGGCGCTAATCTGCCTGCTTTCGGCATCAGCCTGTGAAAATGGAAATACGAGAGTAATTGCCAGAACTGCGAGTGCTGCGAGAGCCTTCGAATTTTTCATGGTCACTCTCCTAATACCTCTCTGAGGTATCTTCCTGTGTGTGATCTGGGGTTTTTCGCGATTTCCTCGGGAGTGCCTACGGCGACTATTTCGCCTCCCCTAGCGCCCCCCGCAGGCCCCAAGTCGATACAGTAATCCGCGAACTTTATTACGTCAAGGTTATGCTCTATCACCACGATCGTGTTGCCTGCGGCGACGAGTTTGTCCAGCACGTCCAGCAGCTTCATCACGTCGTCGAAATGAAGTCCGGTGGTGGGCTCGTCGAGTATGTAGAGAGTTTTTCCGACGCCTCCCTCGGCTTGTATCGGGGAGGAGCGCTTCGATAGTTCTCTTGATAACTTTATGCGCTGGGCTTCTCCGCCGGACAGAGTCGTCGCAGACTGGCCGAGCTCTATGTAGCCGAGTCCGACATCTATCAGGGTTTCGAGCTTGTGGCGTATTTGTGGGATGTTTTCGAAGAAGGAATGTGCCTGGCTTATCGTCATGCGAAGGGTGTCGGCTATCGATGCCCCCTTGTACTTCACTTCGAGGGTCTCCCTGTTGAAGCGCATCCCCCGGCAGACTTCGCATTCGACATAGACATCCGGAAGGAAATGCATCTCTATCTTGATTATCCCGTCCCCCTCGCATGCCTCGCATCTGCCACCTTTGACGTTGAAGGAAAATCGTCCCGGCTTGTATCCCCTAGATTTGGAGTCGGGCAACTCCGCGTAAAGGTCGCGGATGTGCGTGAAGATTCCCGTGTAAGTGGCCGGATTTGACCTCGGAGTGCGCCCTATGGGGGTTTGGTCTATGTTTATGACGCGGGCTATCTGCTGGTAGCCGGTTATTTCATCGACTGCGCCGGCAGGCATCTTGGATTTGAATATCCTCTGCATGAGCCCCGCGTACAGAGTGTCATTTATAAGCGTCGATTTGCCAGAGCCGGATACGCCGGTGACCGCTGTAAAAAGTCCAAGCGGGATTTCCACATCTATATTTTTCAGGTTGTGCTCCTTCGCCCCGGAGATCCTTATGGACGCTTCGGAAGGGGGCCTTAGCGTACCGCGGTTTTCGAGCGATATCTTGCCAGCCAGGTACTGTCCGGTGAGAGATTTTGGATTTTTCATCACCATAGCCGGAGAACCTGTGGCGATTATCTTGCCTCCGTTTATCCCCGCGCCGGGACCCATGTCGATTATATGATCGGCCTCGAGCATTATGTTTCGGTCGTGCTCCACGACGAGAACTGTGTTGCCGATGTCACGGAGTTTTTTGAGTGTGGCAATCAATCTGTCGTTATCCCTCTGGTGCAGGCCTATGGATGGCTCATCGAGAACGTAGAGCACTCCCGTGAGTGCGGATCCTATCTGCGTCGCCAGGCGTATGCGCTGATCCTCTCCTCCGGCCAGCGTCATGCTGGATCGCTCCAGCGTTATGTAGTCGAGCCCGACGTCTATGAGGAACGAGAGGCGTTCGATGATTTCGCTCATGAGCTTTTTAGCTATTTCAGAATCTTTTTTGCCGAGACATACGGATCTGAAAAAATTTGCACATTCGTCGATGGGCATCGTGACGATTTCGCTGATATTCCTTCCGTCGAAAAGTACGGAGAGGGCTTCCCGCCTGAGACGGGTTCCGTCACAGGTGGGGCAGGGCCTCATGTTCATGAACTGTTCTGCGTATTCCTGCGCGGATAGTGTTGACGCTTCGCGCAGCTTTTTCTCCAGCGAAGGGATGACCCCTTCGAAGGGAGCTTTGAAGATGTGTTTTTTTGCATAGCCAGTGTCGTAGGAAAATTTTATTTTTTCATCGCCCGATCCGTAGAATATCACTTTCTGAACTTTTTCAGGGAGTTCTCCAAAAGGAGTGTATATGTCGAATCCGTAATGGCGGGCCAGCGCTGAAGCCAGCTCGATTCGATCTGTGGCCTTCATCCTCTGCCAGGGCAGTAGCGCCTCGTCGCGCAGCGAAAGATTCCTGTTTGGAACGATAAGGTCCGGATCGAAATATTTCCGGCTGCCCAGGCCGTCGCAGTCCGGACAGGCACCCTTGGGGTTGTTGAAACTGAACAGCTGAGGCGTTATCTCCGGCATGCTGATCTCGCAGTACGCGCAGGAGTTTTTTTCGGAGAACAGCGTTTCCTCTTTTCCGTGCAGGATACGTACGGTGCCGTTTCCGAATTTCAGCGCCGTTTCAAGTGAATCGGCGAGCCTGGATTTGATAGAGGGTTTGACCTCGAGCCTGTCTACAAACAGGTCGATATCGTGTTTTTTCTTCTTGTCGAGTTTTGGAAAAGCGGCGAGCTCGACAGTTTCGCCGTCTACTCTCGCCCTTATGAACCCCTGCTTTGCAAGAGAGGCCAGCTCTTTCGCATGTTCGCCCTTTCGTCCCGAGACGATCGGAGCCAGGATCGCGAACTTGGTTCCTGTCGGCATATCGAGTATGTGATCCACCATCTGCGAGATCGTCTGCCCGGAGATCGGCCTTTTACAGGAAGGGCAGTGTGGTTTGCCCACGCGGGCGAATAGAAGGCGCAAGTAGTCGTAGATCTCGGTCGATGTTCCGACGGTGGAACGGGGATTTTTGCTGGCGCTCCTCTGCTCTATGGATATTGCGGGGGAAAGCCCCTCTATCGAGTCTACGTCGGGCTTGTTCATCTGAGTCAGGAACTGCCGCGCATAAGCTGACAGCGATTCGATGTATCTGCGCTGCCCCTCGGCGTAGATCGTGTCGAAAGCGAGCGACGACTTTCCCGAACCCGAGAGCCCGGTTATGACTACGAGCTTATTTTTCGGAATCGTTATGTCGATGTTTTTCAGATTGTGCGTCCGCGCGCCGCGGACGATTATTTCTTCGTATGGCATCAGCCCCGCCTCTAGAGCCCCACTCTCTTTTTGCCTTCAGCGAGCATCTCTTCCACCTGGTCCATGCTGGGCGCCTCGGCGTAGATTCGTATCAAGGGCTCCGTTCCAGATGCCCTGAAGAGAAGCCAGGAATCGTCATCAAACAGAAAATGGTGTCCGTCCATAGTCTCATGGTGAACGAGTTTTTTACCGCACACTGACGGTATGTCGAGCGTGTTCATCTTCTCCCTGACCCTCTGGATGGTGTCCTGGTCGAGGTGGTGGTCCATCCTCCTGTATTTGGTCGGGCCGAATTTTTTCTGCAGATCATAGACGAGTTCGCCAAGGGTCTTGTTGTCATTGGCCATGTATTCAAGTAGCAGGAGGTCGGAAAAAACTCCGTCGCGTTCCGGGATGTGGCGCGGGAATCCGAAGCCTCCGCTCTCCTCGCCGCCGATGAGAACCGAAGGGTCCTTCATCGCAGGGCTTATGTATTTGAATCCGACCGGAGTGATCCCTATTTCGAAGCCGTATTTTTTTGCGAGCCTGTCGATCATCTGGGTGGTGGATATCGATTTGATTATCTTTCCCTTCCAGCCTTTGTTTTCGACGACGTGGCGTATGAGTAGGGAAAACAATTCGTGCGTCGTGATGAAGTTTCCGTTTTCATCCACTGCTCCGGCCCTGTCTGCGTCTCCGTCTGTGAGTATGCCGCAGGAGAAATCTCCGGCTTTCACGCGCTCCATAAGCTCGTTTGCATGCGGCGGGATCGGCTCGGGATTCAGCCCGCCGAATTTTACGTCCCTTTCACCGTGGATTTCGGTGATCATGCTGCCTAAAAGCTTCGTCATGTACCCGCCGCCGGACCCGTAGAGCGGATCGAACATTATTTTGAAGCCGCTCTTCTTGATTTTTTCGATATCGACGAATTGTCTGAAGGAATTCATGTATTCGCCGAATGGGCTGAACTCGGAGAAGTCGGGGTTGCCCCTTATAGATTTCATCTTGGGCTTTCTGCCGATCTGGTCGTTTTTAAGAATCATCTCCTCTATAGGGGTGCAGTATTCTCCAGATGCCGCTCCGCCGTAGCTTTCCTTGAATTTTATTCCGTTCCAGGCTGGAGGATTATGGCTTGCCGTCACCATTATGCCAGCGGTAAGGCCCCTGTTTTTAACGTACCAGGAGACGGCCGGGGTAGGGCAGAAATCGTCGCTGAATATGACCTTGATTCCGTTTCCGAGAAGGACCTCGGCGACCAGCCGCGCAGCCTCCGGGCTCTGGTTGCGCTTGTCGTATCCGATCGCTATAGGTTTGCCGGTATTTTCGACCTCGGGATACAGGTCTGCGAAGGCCTGCGCAACCTTCTTTATGTTTTCGGGTATGAAATCCTTGTCTACCACTGCTCTCCAGCCGTCGGTACCAAACTTGATAGCCATTTAATCCTCCGTGTTTTTGTCAGTTCGGGAAAGTTTGTGGGCGGCGATTATCGCGTCCAACATAGGCGTTTTGTCCGCAGATCCTGTCCAGGCTATGTCATCTGCGCTGCCATGTCCAGGGGATGTCCTGAAGAAGGGGAGGCCGAGGGTCACGTTGATGCATCTTCCCTTTGAGAGAATCTTTGCGGGGATCATTCCCTGGTCGTGGTACATAGCTACTGCCGCGTCGAATTTTACTCGTGAAAGGGGGGAGAAGATGGCGTCGGCCGGGTGGGGGCCGCTGCAATCCATACCCCCTGCATTTGCCATGGCGATCGCCGGGGCTATTTTTTCCGCTTCATCACTGCCGAAATGCCCGCATTCTCCGGCGTGGGGATTGAGGGAGCACACCGCAATTTTTGGCGTGGCGATTCCATCCATCTTCGAAACCGCTGATGAGGTCATTGATATTGTCTTTAGAATTTTTTCAGCAGCGATTTCTTCGGCAACTTTCGAAAGCGGAAGGTGGGTTGTGACAAGAGACATCCGCATCTTCTCTTCATGGTCGGAGATGAACATCATGGTAGCGTTTTTTACGCCGCAGCGTTTTGCGAGATATTCAGTATGGCCGATGAAGCCCGGGTCGATCCTGATTACTCTGCCTTTGTTGACAGGAGCTGTAACCAGTGCGGAGATTTTTCCTGAAAGGGCGCTATCAACTGCGGATTCCAGCGCTGCCAGTGCGATGCTGCCTGCGTCCTTAAGCGCCTTTCCAACGCATTCATGCACTTCTACTTCCCGGGGAATTTTTGTGCCTATGAGGTCGAATGCTTTTTCGAAAATGGATTTTTTTCCAAAGAGGACGATCTTCGACGAGATCTCGCGAGGAAGTTCCAGCAGGGCCGCGGCCGTTATTTCAGGGCCTATGCCTTCCGGATCGCCGGTCGATATTCCTATAAGGTCGTTCATATTGGTGTGCGAATGGCGGAAGAAATCATCTGATTTCGATGAATGCCTTCTGCCTCTCCTTTGCGAGATAGCTTGCCATCGTCTCGTCTATCTTTGCATCGTAGAGCGCTTCGTAGATCTTGTCGCGCAGCCTGTCGAAATCCGCGGCGGAAATTTCAGGCAGCGAGATGAGTTTCACTACGACTATGGCGTTGCCCGACAGTATTGGGCTCGACACGTCACCTATCTTCATCCTCCTGACCGTCGAAGAGACTTCCGCAGGAAGAGTTGAAAGATCGATCATTCCCAGGTCTCCGCCTTTTTCCGGATTGGGCCCCTTGGAATGCTTTTGGGCGAGCTGTTCGAAGGCCCCTCCTTTTTTGCCTTTCGACGATATTGAAAGCGCAAGATCGCGCAGGGAATTGAATTCCGCCTGTGAGGTGATTTCATCCAGCGGCAGAACTATCTCAGCGATATGCGCGCTGTGCGTTCCGCGGAACTGCTCCTGATTTTTCTGGTAGTAGTCGCGGAGGTCCTGGTCGGTTATCTTGACCTGTGGTCCTATCACCTGGTTTACGTACTTGACCCTCCTGATCTCCTTGGAGATGCTAGCTTTGTAATCGTCGTAAGTCATCCCCTTTCCAGCGAGTTCATTTCTGAGTTGGTCGAGCGAGATTCTGTTTTCCTGCAGGATGCCTGCGATGGCGCGCGCGAGATCGTCGTCGGAGATCTCTATCTTCGCGGCGGAGACGAGCTGATCGAAGAGCATGTCGTCGACGAGTCTGTTTATGACATCTCGCCTGGCGTCAGAATCGCCTACCAGGGCTGGGCCCTTCAACATCCTGATCGCCTTTTCTACCTCGGTCTCGGTTACGATGTTGTCGTTGACTATGGCTGCTATTCCGCTGATGCGTTTGCCGCCGGTGCTTTTTCCGGATTCCATTCCTGCCGAGGCTGATGCTGCGGCAAAAAGCGTCACTAGGATCAGCGCGCACGCGAATTTATTTTTTCTCTTCAAGAAGTACCTCCGCAAGTGCTTTTTCGTTCACAGATATCTCCGTCTTGGCTCTCAAATCGTCAAACCACTTTTTGAATATGTCGGCGGATTTTTCTTCCGCGAGCAGGTTCTTTATGTAGGGCTTGGCTTCAGAGAGGCTCTCCTGCCTTGCCGGGCGCGAATCGATCAGTTGGAATATCTGGTATCCATAGTCGGTTTCCACTACGTCGCTTATCTCCCCGGGCTTCAGCTTGTGGCATATTTCGGAAAATACCGGTGGATAGCTCTGGGCGTTGAAGAACCCGAGGTCGCCGCCGTTCTTTCCATCGGGGCTTAAGGAGTGTTTTTTCGCCAGCTCAGCGAAATCCCCCCCCTTCTTAAGCTTCGCCAATATCTCCTCCGCGAGTTCGCGGCTATCGACGATGATCTGTTTGGCATGAAAATGCGTCGGTAGGCTGAACTGATGTATATTATCGTTGTAGTAACTCTCGATATCGGCGTCCAAGACGGGGACCTTGTCCAGAACTTCGCTCTGGATCAGCTTAGTCATGATTATCCTTTTTTTCTGTATCTCCCTCCAACGATCTATGTTCAGACCTTTTTCCTTGAGGGCTTCACTTATCTCGTCATCTGTGAGTGAACCCCTTTGCAAGGATTCCTCTTTTTTCAGTTCATCGGATGTTGCCGATATGTCGAGTTTTATCGCCTCATTTAAGAGCATGGCCTCTTGAATCAGCTTCTCCAATGCCTGAGCCTTCAGTTGTTCGAAATTCACCTTGGTCGAGATCATTTCGGGATCGTATTTGGAGCCTTCGAATGCTATCTCCTCGCGCAGGCGCGATTCTCCGATAGTCATCGATCCCACCGTGGCGACGATTTTTTCGGCCGGTTTTTCGGAGCATCCAAGTGCGGCGGCCAGGATGAGTATTACGACAGGCAAGATCGATTTTGTGCGCATGGGGCTAGTGGCTAACATAGGAAAATAGAGCGCTCAAGGAGTTTTTCGCGGCCGAAAGCACCTCTTCATCTCCCTCTACGTTACCTGCTACGATCAAAAGCTTGTCCGGGGGGTAGATCCTGTAGCCGACCTTGCCGGATGACAGTTCCTTCAGCAACTTTTCTATGTCAATGGGGGTGGATTGGTCGAACTGGCAGGAAAACTGGGTTCCGTCGAAATTGATCTGGCGTATCTTGAGCTTGGTGGCCATGATCTTTATTTCCATCATGGAGAGAAGATTGATCGCTTCCTTCGGCAGGGTGCCGAAGCGGTCGGAAATTTCCCCGGCCATGGCTTCGAGATCCGCGGTTTCTTCGCGGCTGGCAAGTCGCCTGTAGAGTTCTACTCTGGCGGAGGTGTCCGGCACGTAGTCCTCCGGGAGGAATGCGCTTACCTTGAGGTTTAGCTCCGGGTTGATCTCTTCCTCGACGGCCGCACCCTTGAGTTTTCTTACCGTTCTGTCGAGAAGTTTTACATAGAGCTCGTATCCGATCGCGTTTATATGGCCGGACTGCGCGCTGCCGAGGATGTTGCCGGCCCCCCTGAACTCCAGGTCGTGCATCGCTATCTGAAATCCGCTGCCGAGTTCGGTGAATCGTTTGAGTACGGAGAGCCTTTTTTTTGCTATGGGGGTGATCTCCTTCGAGTCAGGCGTCAGGAGATAGGCGAACGCTTTGATATTTGAACGCCCGACTCTGCCACGGAGCTGGTACAATTGGGCCAGGCCGAAGGTGTCGGCCCTGTCCACTATTATGGTGTTCGCGTTCGGGATGTCGAGACCTGATTCGATTATCGTCGTGCACAAAAGCACGTCGGCGCGTTTTCCCAAAAAATCTATCATCACCTTTTCGAGAGCTCCTTCGCGCATCTTGCCATGCCCGAGCAGTATCTTAGCCTCCGGGATGATTCCTTTCAGCCTGTCGAACATCGATCCGATTGTTTCAACTCTGTTATGCACGAAAAAGATCTGTCCGCCGCGTGCAAGCTCTTTCAGTATAGCCTGACGAATCACTGCCTCGTCGAAGCGGGTGACGTAAGTTGCTACCGCCTGTCTGTCCACCGGCGGAGTATTGATCACGCTTATGTCGCGGATTCCCATGAGCGACATGTTGAGCGTCCTGGGAATCGGGGTGGCCGTCATGGAAAAGACATCGACCGTGGATTTCATCTGTTTGATTCTTTCTTTATGCTTCACGCCAAATCTGTGTTCCTCGTCGATTATGAGGAGACCTAGGTTCTTGAAACGAACGTCATCCTGTAGGATCCTGTGCGTTCCTATCGCTATGTCGATCGCACCGGTTTTTAGTTTTTCCAGCGTATTTTTGATATCCGTTTTGCTGCGAAAGCGGGAGAGCATCCCTATTGAGGCTGGAGTGCCGGCGAAGCGCTTCAGGAAATTTTCATAATGCTGGAGCGCTAAAACTGTCGTCGGAACGAGTATGGCAACCTGTTTGTCGGCGGCTATAGCGCGATATGCTGCCCTCATCGCCACCTCTGTTTTTCCGTACCCAACATCTCCGCATATCAGGCGGTCGGATGGTTTATTTTCTCCCATATCGCGCATGACATCTTCGATGGTTTTGGTCTGATCTGGAGTTTCATCGTATGGAAATGCGGCGCAGAATTCGTTGAAGTCGGACCCACCTTCAGGAAAGGAAAATCCCGGTCGGAGTTTTCTTTCGGCGTAGGTCTTGAGCAATTCGCGCGCTATCAGCCCCACTTCGCGGCGGGCCTTGGCCTGCACATTGCTCCATCTTATGCCGCCGAGCTTGTCGAGCATCGGAGCGTCGCTTCCTGAGCCTATGTATTTGCCAACGAGGTTCAGCCTGTAAACCGGAAGATAGAGTTTGTCGGAGCCGAGATATTCGAGCAGCATGTAATCGCCGCGCTTTTCCTCTATCGTCAGGTTGACCAAACCACGATATCTTCCTATGCCGTGCTGTTCGTGGACTATGAGATCGCCGTCGGCTATTTCGGCAAAGGATGTAAAGGGCTCGCTGGCTCTAGCCGTGTGGGGTTTTTTCGAAATTTTTTCACCGAAAATTTCCTCGTCGGTCACTATCGCTATCTTTTCGTCAGGCCATCGGAAACCCGATGAAAGGCGTCCGATCATAATTTTCACAAAGGATGTTTCCACATCTTTCAGGGTGTCGAAGCTGGATTCGAAATTTACCATCTCCACGCCGTGCGTGTGAAAAAGATCGCCGAGGCGCTGCGCCTGTATGGCGGTATGGCAATTGAGCACGACCTGCCAACCTTTTTTTTGCCAGTCGCGTATCAGGGCGACGAGAGGGGAGAGCATATACTGCCCCGACTTGTGCCCGGCTATCATAGGCCTTATATCGGCGTTTCCTTCGATGGCTGCGATGAGAGGTGCCTCCTCTCCGACTCCTTCTTCGAAAGATCCGGTGAAAATCGATGAAAAACGCCTGGCGTTTTTGAAAAAATCTTCCGAGTTGATGAGGATTTCTTCCGGGGCGACTATCCTTTCTGAACTCAGGCTTTCATGATACAGCTCGGATACGTTTTTTGAAAAAGCTTCGATGGAGGATTCAACCTCTCCGCTGTCGAAGATCACCACCTTCGCGTCTGCAGCAAGATAATCGAATACGGTGGCGGTCTCCTTGTGAAAGAGAGGGGTGAGATTTTCTATTCCTGAAAACGCTATTCCTTCGTGGATGGACTCTATGAGTGCGCGTTTTTCTCCGGGTGTCAGGGGCGTGTCGGAGCGGTCGCGCACCCTGTGCGCGGCAAGGCTCCTGGATTTTTCATCGAACGGGATCTCGCTGACTGGAAGAAGTTCTGCGAATTTTAATGTTTCTGAGCTTCCTTTGGAACGCTGGCTGGCCGGGTTAAACGGTCTGATCGATATCACTATGTCGGAATCGAGTTCGATCCTGAGCGGCTCATTCAAAGTCGGGGACCATACGTCAATTATGCCGCCTCTCTTTGCAAAACATCCCATCTCTTCGACCAGCCCCACATCGTCGTATCCGAAGTCGGAAAGATATTTCAGCAGAGCATCGAAGTTCAGAGGCTTTCCATTCTCTATCAGGAAGCTTCCTCGTTCGATGAAGCTCTTTGGCGGGATCCGGCGAATTATTGCATCCGAGGAAGCGATCACTATCGCGGGTTCCTTCGATAGCAGCGAACTTTGAACGGCTATTCTTTCGGCCCAGAGCTCCGGTTCGGGGGATATTCTAGAATATGGAGTGATTTCGCTGGAAGGGTAGATCCTCACGCGGCTCTTTTCCGAAATTCGCATGAAGAATTTGCAGTCATCGGCTAGAGTCAGGGCCGATTCGTCGGATCGGGTGATCGCCAATATCTGGGAGTTTGGATTTTTCTTCGCCAGCTCAGCGAGAAAAAGCCCCTTTGAGGAGCCTCGAAAACCTTCTATGCAGGTGCCAGAGCTTTTTGACCCCTCATCTGCGAGCTTTTCCAGATCGAATGACATTTTATGCGCATTTTTACGTTTCGACCGCTGCGGTGTCAAGAATAGCCGGTTTTAAAACCTGCCAATGTGCCTTATACGTTCCGGATGAAGGATTATCTCTCTAATCAGGTTGAGATTTTATGATCATGCCAATATAATGATCTGCACGGATTGGAGGTCTTGTGTTCCCAGCTGGCGAAACTATAGGGGGCGGTAAGGGCGGTTCGAACAGGGCTGATATCGATACCCAGCAAAGGATAGAGAGTTGGGTAAAGCTCGTCGAGCAGGGCGCGCCCAGGGAACAGATCGAGCGTGCGGAGCTGGAGCTTGCGCAGGCGCTGCGGGCCAACGCATTCCAGGTGAGACAGGCGCTTCCATTCTTTCAAAGGATCGTGCAGACCCTGAAAGGAGCTCAGGCATACCAGCAGTTTCGTTTGAGCAACGGTCAAGTGGTGGTGGATAAACGCGACAAGGAGGCCGAATCCGCTAAGGGAAACGAAGCCAAGGCTGCTGAAGAGGTTATAAGGAGCAGGAAGAACGAGGAAAAAAACGAGGTAAAAGAAGGCAAGGATCTCTTGAAGGGTAAGGATAGCGCTTCTAGGGTCGACTCTTTGAGGGACGCATCGCGCGGCGGACTTGAAAACAGGGCCGCCGCCTCTAGAGTTGACAAGCTCCTTTCGGCCTTTGAGCGCATGGTGGTTGAAAGGTTCGAGGGCGGGCGCGAGATAGCATCTCAGGGAAAGGCCGGAGAACCGACATTTCTGACGAAGACTGAAGCGCAGTGGAAGGCCTTCTTCGAGCAGTTCATGCATCGCACGGTAAGAAAATCCATCGATGCCGCTGAGATTAAGAATTTCCTTTTGAGGGGCGTTATCGGAAAGGGAGACAAAGGAATCTTCATAGGGGATATGAGGCTGAAAGGGGGAGGAACGGAAAAATTCGTCAGATTTTCCATCCTCGCGGAGATTTTTGCAAAGCTAAGGGGGGCCAGACCCGGCATAACTATTTCAGGATCGGAGGTCGGCGACATGACGGGTGAGGAGCTGATGTACCTGGCCCTGGCTGCCTCGAAGAGGAAGGAATACGAATACGTCCAGAAGGCCGCAGACGGGAAATTTATGGGGGGCAAGGCAGAGGAGCGCGCTGCCAAAGAGCTCGGGCTGACCCTGGATTCGCAGCTCAAGGAAAAGGCGAAGAAACTCCGTGAACGCGGCAGGAAGTTTGGTTTTGGAATGATGTTCGATAGGGATCCGGAACCTGAGGATATCCCTTACAGGTTTGTGCCGTGGTGGCATTGGGGAAATATTTCGCGTCCTGGAAAGTTCAAGTGGTTTACGGTCTTTTTCTACAGCAGTTTGTTCGCATTGGCCCTTATTGGAGTCGTGCTGGCGTCGATGAAGCTTTTGAAGGGGTGATGTGTTATCCCATCTTTCCCATCTTTCTCCCGCCAAGAAGATGAAGGTGAAGGTGAAATACCTCCTGCCCTCCGTCAGAAAGACAGTTTATTATCGTGCGATATCCGCTCTTTTCGATCCCCGCTTCCTTGGCGAGACTCTTCGCCGCTATAAACATATTTCCAATGAGGCCGGCATCTGCTTCCGGTATATCGTTGATTGTGGGGATGTGTTTTTTGGGTATTATCAGGATGTGGGTGGGAGCGGCTGGATTTATATCGTTGAATGCTATGATTTCGCCGTCGTCGATTATCTTTTTCGTAGGGATTTCCCCGGATATTATTTTGCAGAATATGCAGTCGCCAGCCATTTTCCCTCCTAGAATTCGGTTAGGGTGCTGTCGCGTTCTTTCGATATCGATATGTCGTTGGCGACGGCTATCGCCCCTCTGAAGTCGATGCGATCATCATACAGAGATTTGCAGAGCACCAACCCTTCGAGCCTTGCCGCGTCGATCGTCAGAATCTTCTCGACTTCGTTAAGATTTGAAACTTCAGATGTGCAGATGACTCTCGTTCTTGCCTGCTTGCAGAAAAGTTCCAGTCCCTTGATGCTGTTGTCGTCAAGCGCACCTGACTGCGACAGATTGGAATAGAAAATATAGCGGACTCCCGTATTCGCGAACGCTTCGGCGTAATCGAGCGCGGTTTTGTTGGTCGAGACCGTGTAGCCGGGGATGGTCACGTTGCCGCCTCTCACATCCAGCCTGGTTGCAATCTTGCCGGGGAAAAGTTTGCAGAGATCCTCAAGGAAATCCGGTTTTTGATAAGCTGTGCTGCCGAGTATCACCATCTCCGCACCGACGTGCACGAGCTCGTCGACTTCTTTTGCCGTCTTGAATCCCCCGCTGACATATGTGGCCATTTTCAGCTCTGAGCGGATGCGTTTTATCTGATCGAAGTTTGGATTTTTTCCGAGGGGCGTGGGGTTTAAGTCCATCAAGAGAAGTCCCTCCGCCCCCATTTCTCGAAAGAACTTTGCTGTTTCGAATGGGTCTTCCTTGAACGCCTGCGACGTCGAGCCCTCAGGTTTAACCGTTTTTCCGTTTTTGAGGTATATTTGCGGAATCAGAATCATATCTCCCCCGGGTTTCTGTGTGATTCTGTTTCGAAACGGATCGTATGATAACGGAGGGCGGCAGAGATGAAAAGCCTTTTGTGTCGCTCATTCCTCGGTCCTGGAAATCTTGGCACCGACCGCGCGTAGCTTTTTTTCAATGTGTTCGTAGCCGCGATCAAGGTGATAGATCCTGTCTATCTCAGTGATCCCATCGGACGCAAGAGCTGCCAGCACGAGCGAGGCGCTTGCCCGGAGATCCGTCGCCATTACCGGGGCCCCTTTTAACCTGGATACCCCGCGAACTATCGCCTTGCCTCCGTCGACCGTTATGTCGGCTCCCATTCTAGAAAGTTCGGGGACGTGCATGAATCTGTTTTCGAATATCGTCTCGGATATTATGCTGACATTGTCGCCCAGACACATCATCGCCATGAACTGTGCCTGCAGATCTGTTGGAAAGCCTGGGTAGGGGGAGGTGGTGAGATCCACGCTTTTTATTGGGGCTGCGGAGCGTGCGCGCGCCGTGTCGTTATGAATTTCTATATCCATACCTGCGGAGCGAAGCTTTGTGACCACAGTTCCCAGCATCGAAGAGGGAAAGTTTTGTATCTCGAGGTCTCCGGCGGTGATGCCTGCCGCCATCAGAAGCGTGCCGGCTTCTATCCTGTCAGGGATGATCTTGTGCGGATGCGGCCTTAATTCTGAAACTCCGTGTATCGTGATACAGTCGGTTCCGGCGCCCGAGATTTCCGCTCCCATCGATGAAAGATGAGCCGCCAGATCTACGATCTCCGGTTCCCTCGCGGCGTTTCGAAGTACGGTGCAGCCCTTCGCGAGCACGGCGGCCATCATTACGTTTTCAGTGCCGGTGACTGTGACCAGATCGAACGAGAAGTCTGTGCCATGCAGATTCTTGGCAGAGATTTCGACGTATCCTTCACTGAGTTTTATCCTTGCGCCCATGGCTTCCAGGGCCTTGAGGTGTTGGTCGATGGGTCTTGCTCCTATCGCGCAGCCTCCCGGGAGGGAGACCTTGGCGTACCTCATTCTTCCCACGAGGGGGCCCATTACCAGAACTGAGGCTCTCATGGTTTTGACCAGATCATACGGAGCGTCGCCTAGATTTATGTTGCCCGTGGATATCGAAATTTCTCCCGAGCCCTTAACCTTTGATCCGATATGTTCGAGCAGACGTGACATAGTAGTGATATCACGAAGTTGTGGGACGCCCGATATCGTATGCTCTCCGTCGGCCAAAAGGGATGAGGCCATTATTGGCAGCGCCGCATTTTTCGATCCGCTTACGGAAATTTTTCCCCTGAGAGGGCCGTTTCCCTCGATTATCAGTTTTTGCATTTGACCGCCTTTGCGACCCTTTCGATTCCTGCCAGGTCCTTCACCATCTCAATTTCATGCAGATGGCGACTCCTAGTCAGCATGGAACGGACCACCTCCCCCTGGCCGAATCCGATTTCAATTATGAGTGCGCCCCCTTCGTTCATGAGGTCGGGGGCATCCTCCACGATTCTTTTTATGAAATCAAGACCCAGCTCCCCGGCGAAAAGCGCCTCGTGAGGCTCGAATTTCGCGACCTCTTTTGAGATGAGTGCAGCGTCCCTGGTGCTTATGTAAGGCGGGTTTGCCGTTATGAGGTCGAACGGAGCGAACTCTTTTGCAGGGCCAAGTAGATCACCCTCGAGGAAGGTTACGCGGCCTTGTGCGCGGGCGAGATTTTCCTTCGCTACCATGATGGCCTTCGATGATATGTCGCTCACCACGGCCGTGGACTGCGGGCGTTCGTGCAGTATCGCCATTGGGATGTTGCCGCTTCCGGTGCAGATGTCGCACATATGGAAACGTCCATTGCGATCCGGAAGCATGGAGAGCGCCATTTCTACCACCAGTTCCGTTTCAGGGCGCGGAATCAGGACGTCTCTGGTTACCTTGACCGGCAGCGACCAGAATTCTTTTTCTCCTGTGATGTAGGCTATCGGCTCGCCTTTCGATCTCCTCGAAATATACGATATGAAGCTTTCGTACTGTGCATTCTCGATTTCCTGATTTCTGTCCAGGTAAAGGAATGGCCTGCTCTTTTTCAGCGCGTGGGAAAGCAGCACCTCGGCATCCAGTCGCGCCGACGGCGATCCGCTCTTTACGAGTTCATCATTCGCGACTGAGATGGCCTCCGCTATTTTCATCTCTATCTTTTCCCTTTTAGCGCTTCAGCCTGGTAGTGCGTTCTCAGGGGAGTGATTACATCTGCCAGATTTCCCTCCATGATCGTTGAGAGATTGTGCAGGGTCAGGCCGATGCGGTGGTCGCTTAGGCGGTTTTGCGGGAAATTGTATGTGCGGATTTTTTCCGACCTATCTCCACTGCCTATCATCGATTTTCTTGTTGCCGATCTTTCATCGTCCTGTCTTTGCTGCTCCATGTCCAACAGTCTGGTTTTGAGGATTTTCATCGCGCGTGCTCTGTTCTTGTGCTGGCTTCTTTCATCCTGACAGGCGACTACGAGTCCGGTCGGCATGTGGGTTATGCGCACTGCCGAGTCGGTGGTGTTGACCCCCTGTCCTCCCGGGCCGGAGGACCTGTATATGTCTATTCGCAAATCCCTTTCATCGATCGATATATCAACATCCTCCGCCTCAGGGAGCACTGCTACGGTGCAGGCCGAGGTATGTATTCGTCCGGAGGCCTCAGTTTCGGGAACTCTCTGCACCCTGTGGACCCCGCTTTCGTACTTGAGTTCGCTGTAGACCTTATCGCCGGAGATCATGGCTATGATCTCCTTGATGCCTCCGCGTCCGGTGGAGCTTTCGCTCATGATTTCCACCCGCCAGTTTTTCTGTTCGGCGTACCTCTGGTACATCCTGAAAAGGTCGGTTGCGAAAAGGGCGGCCTCTTCCCCTCCGGTGCCGGCGCGGATTTCGAGGAGGATGTTCCTGTCGTCGTTGGGATCTTTCGGCAGGAGCAACAATTTCAGGCGTTCTTCCAGCCCTGTAATTTTAGATTCGAGCAGCAGCACCTCATCGGTAGCCATCTTTCTGAGTTCAGGGTCGCTTTCCGATTGTGATATCTCCCTGTTCTCCTCGAGCTCCTTCAATGAAGATTTGTACACGCGGTAATTTTCTACCAGTTCGATGATATCTGAGCGCTCCTTTGCGAGCGACTGGAAATTTTTCTGATTGGCTATGACGGATGGATCGGAGAGCTTTGCAGTCACATCCTCGAATCGTTTTTCGACCTCTTCAAGTTTTTTGAACATGGCTACTTCCGTGTTTGGTTTTTCGGCGTTTGGTCATCCGCTTACAACAATGCCCATGTGTCTTATGCGGACGCATGGGCATCGATAATATCGGAAAGCGCAGCTATTTCTTCTGGGTGGCCTTAAATTTTTCGTAGCGCTTCTGGAAGCGTTCGACGCGACCTGTGGTATCTACGAGGCGCTGTTTGCCGGTGAAAAATGGATGGCAGTTCGAGCAGAGTTCAGTCGTAAAGTCCTTGGCGAGCGTCGATATCGTGTCGATTACGGCGCCGCAGGCGCAGGTGATCTTGACCGGCTCACATTTCGGATGAATATTTCCCTTCATCTTCTGGCTCCTTGCTTGTCAAAAATTGAGGAGGCGACCTAACACGGCTCCATTTTTAAGGCAAGTAAAAATTCTGCTGATTTTTCACGGGTTAGAGGGTGTATTAGCGATTTTTTGCGGAGATTGCCGGGGAGCCCATATTCCTCTGCGGGCGGAGTCCTGCGGTTTTACCCTGAGCCATCACGTGTTTGCGTATGCTCGCCTGACTCTGGAGCTCCTTTCGAGAGATGATGGCGTCGAGAAATTCCAGCCTCATTGCATCGGTGATTTCTCTCTCTTCAACACTTCCGGCAGGGGTGATGCCGCTTTCCACCTTATAGAGGTTTTGAGGCGTATAGGGCTTATCATTAAAGGGTTTTCTTGAGCTGCGATATTTATCGCCTACGGATTGAAAGTCTTCCATATCGCTGGCGCGGCGGGCCGGCCTGTTGAATTTATCCAGCACCTGCCTTGCGGAGGGCTGGGGGCGGCTTTCCTGGAGTTTCATGAAGTCGCGGCGCTGCTGATGGTTTTCACCGACCCTGTTGGATTTTGCTGAAAGCGGGCCTGCGAAGGGATTGCTCTTACTGCTTACATTGTTGCTCATCGGCTGCTCCTTCTTTCGAATACCGTTTAGGCGATACCGTCGCCGGTATACGATGCAATATCGTTGCCAAGATTCCCACCCGGTTTATTAGCACAACTATTTGAATATATTGACTATTTTTTACTCCGTCCGATGATGGCGGGGTGAGTGCGGCTGATAATTCCCCAGTTTAGACCTCACTTGGGGGGAGTCCTCCCCAGCGGTGGATAGAAACGATCCTGACTCGTAACTGGTGAGCGGTCGGAACCCCGCGTTAGCGGCGGCTTAAATCATGCGGGAATGACATTCATGGTGTCATCCCCGAATGACGAGAAGGTTGTCATCCCCGAATGGTTCTATCGGGGATCCCGCAACAACCGTGACTGGTGACTTGCAACGAGGAGATGTTCACGCGAAGCGGGTACGTGTCTCCGGAAAATAAAAAAGGCCCTCCTTATGCGGATGGCCTTTTTATATTCTGATGATAGTTTGTTACCTGATGTCGATTTCGATCCTGCGGTTTTCCGCACGTCCTGCCTCGGTCGAGTTGTCGGCGATCGGCTGGGTTTCGCCGCGTCCCTCAGTAGTCATCTTCGAATCGCTGATCCCCTTTTCGACATAGTAGTTCTTTACGCTGGCGGCGCGTGCTTCCGAGAGCTTCATGTTCGAAGCATCGTTGCCGCGGTCGTCGGTGTGACCAACTATGGTGATATGTTCCGCTTTCTGCAGTGCTTCCATGTTGCGCTCCAAGATTTCGTAAGAGGCGGGTTTGATCCTCGCACTGCCTGTGTCGAACTGGATTCCCTTTAGGAAAAGTTTTTTCGGTGCCGCAGCGACCGGTGCTGGTTTTTCGGCTACGCAGCGATTCCACTTCCATTGGAAGTATTCGCATTTCGATGATGGCACCCTATCCCCCATCTCGTCCTTGCATGGAGTCCATTGGTGATACTCACACCTGGATGCCTGCGCCTCAAACGCGATTCCTGCCACCAATGCCAAGCCGACGATGAACATCAACGCTTTCTTCATAATTCCCCCTTTCCAGTTTAAAGTGTATGGGATGAGAAAAACCCAATGATGATCGCACCACTAACCTATTGGGCTATCGATGTAAAGGGGGCTGAAACGAAATGGAATTAATGAAGGAACCTCTGAAAAGCTAGCTGTAACAATAACTTCGAGCATGGACGATTGACCATCGACCAAAACATCAAGAAGCTAGAATCTAGAAGTGAGAAGCGAGATTTCTACAGGCGAGGTTTTTCTAGCTTCTAGCCTCTCGCTTCTAGCTTCTGTTTTTCCCAGTCACGGTTGTTGCGGGGTGACAAGCGCATAGCTTTTAGATGCGCCCTGATTTTTCAGAAGTTACTGAATTAAATGGGTAGCGGCTTTTTCAGATCTGCTCCATCTGATGGTTTTACCTTCTGTCGCCAGCCAGCAGGATAATCCGTAGTGCATTGATCGGGGGAGATCCCTTCATCAAAGCATTTTCAGGCATTGCTCTACGTTTGAGGTGGCAAAGATTTCCATTTTCGTCGCTATCTTGGATTTCAAGTTCGACCTCGGTACGATCGCGCGCCGAAAACCCATCTTCTCCGCCTCGCGGATTCTCGAATCTATTCCCATCACAGCCCTTACCTCACCGGCAAGCCCCACCTCTCCGATTACCACTGTCTCGTGGTCGATCGGGCGATTTAGAAAACTGGAATTTATAGCGGCGAGTACGCCGAGGTCTGCTGCAGGTTCGGTTATCCGGACCCCGCCTGCGATATTTACGAAGATATCGTGTCCTTTTAACTCCAGCCCTTCGCATTTTTCGAGAACCGCGGTGAGAAGCGCCACGCGGTTTCCGTCCACCCCTATCGAGGTGCGGCGCGGTGTTCCAAAGCCGGATGTGGATACGAGAGCCTGCAGTTCGAGTAGCATCGGGCGCGAGCCTTCGAGCGAGGCTACTACCACCGATCCGGAAACTTCTTTCGGTTTTTCGGCGAGAAATATTCCGGAAGGGTTCGGGACCTCTTTGAGTCCTTTGCCAGTCATCTCGAAGACGCCGATCTCATTTGTGGCGCCGAACCTGTTTTTCATCGTGCGAAGAATTCGAAATGCGTGCCCTCGTTCCCCTTCGAAATAAAGGACCGTGTCGACCATATGTTCCAGAACCTTTGGACCTGCGATGGAACCCTCCTTGGTCACGTGCCCTACAAGGAATGCCGCGGTCTCGGCCGCCTTGGCGAAGGAAAGTATCTTCGCTGCGCTCTCCCTCACTTGGCTGATTGTTCCCGGCGCAGATGGCAGGTCGCCTGTGTACATCGTCTGTATTGAATCGATTGCGATTAAGGCGGGTTTTATTTTTCTGAGTTGTTCGACGATCTTCTCGACGCAGTTTTCTGTTAGCACCGAGAAATTTTTTGGGTCGAGCTCCATGCGTTCGGCGCGCAGCTTTATCTGCGAGGCGCTCTCTTCGCCGGATATGTAGAGAATTTTTTTCCCCGCGGAAGCGACCTTTGAAAGCGCCTGCATGACGATTGTAGATTTCCCGATTCCTGGATCTCCACCGAGCAGGGTGATCCCTCCGGGGATGAACCCCGAGCCGAGTGTGCGATCGAGTTCATCTATTCCTGTCGGGATATGCCTCCCCTCCGCTGCCGATATCTGTTCGAGCGTGACGGGGCCGTTGCCCGCTTCAGCGATGCTAGGACGCCTGGCCTCGACTTCTACCGCTTCTTCGGCGTAGGTGTTCCAGTTGCTGCATTCCGGGCAGCGGCCGATCCATCTCGGCGACTGGGCCCCGCAGTTTTGGCATGAGAATATCGTCCTTTGTTTTGCCATTTTTTCAACCTTTCGATCAAATAAATTGCGGACTATTTGGATTTTCTCCACGCCTTGAGTCTTTCGGAGATGACCTTTTCATATCCGTTCAGCGTGGGTTCGTAGTACCTCTTGCCTGATATTTTTTCAGGGAGATATGTTTCATCCTGAACGAAGTTTCCTTCGTAGTCGTGCGCGTATTTGTAGTTGTCACCGTAGCCGAGTTCTTTCATGAGCTTTGTGGGGGCGTTTCTCAGATGTTTGGGCGTCGGAAGTGCGCCGCATTCATGCACATCGGCGAGGGCGCGCTTGTAGGAGATGTAGCTTGCGTTGCTCTTCGGTGCACTAGCCAGATATGTGGCACATTGTGCGAGGGGGATCCACCCCTCCGGCATCCCGACGAAACTGTAGGACTGCATGCAGGAAATTGCGATCTGTACCGCGTGAGGATCGGTGTTACTGACATCCTCGCTGGCGAAGATGACCATCCTGCGGGCTACGAATAGAGGGTCTTCTCCGGCATCAAGCATCCTCGCCAGATAGTAGACTGCCGCGTCCGGATCGCTGCCGCGCATGCTCTTTATGAATGCGCTGATGACGTTGTAATGTTCCTCACCCTTTTTGTCGTAGAGAAGGCTCTTCTTCTGAACGGCGTCTTCGACTATTTTGAGCGTGATCTTTCTTCGCGGCCTTGCGGTTCTGGCGAGATCGGAGGAGATTTCAAGGGTATTTAACGCGCGCCTAGCATCTCCATCGGCACCTGCGGCGACGAAGGAGATGGCATCGTCATCTATCGATAATTTTTCCTCCCCGAGTCCGCGTTCCACATCGGAGATTGTAAGCCTTATCAGTGATTCGATCTCTTCGTTTGATATCTTCTCCAGCACATAAACCTTCGTCCTGGAGAGGAGGGGGGCTATCACTTCGAACGAGGGGTTTTCGGTGGTTGATCCGATCAGCGTTATCGTGCCGTCTTCCACGTGAGGGAGAAGGGCATCTTGCTGAGCCTTGTTCCACCTGTGGATCTCATCGACGAAGAGTATGCTCGATTCCCCCTGCAAAGATCTTGCCGACTGCGCCTCGCGGATCACCTCGCGAAGCTCTCCGACCCCCGATAGAACCGCCGATAGATGAAAAAATTTTGCCTTCGTCTTTCTTGCGATGATACGCGCGAGAGTTGTTTTTCCGGTGCCAGGGGGGCCCCAGAATATGACCGACGGAATCGAATCGGACTCAATGAGGCTGGTTAATGGCTTTCCCTTGCCTATGAGATGTTTCTGCCCTACAACTTCATCGATGGATCTTGGGCGCATCCGCTCAGCTAGGGGTTTTTTCTTCGATTTTTTAAAAAGGCCATCCATGCTTGCAGAATAAGCACGCCTCAAGTTCACTTTTCAAGAGGTTAATTTATGGAGGAGCCGGAGGAAGCTTTATAAGGAATCTCTGAAAAGCTAGCTGTAACAATAACTTCGCCCATGGACAATTGACCAAAGTACTAGTGCGCAGTTGGTCAATGGTCCATTGTCAATCGTCATCGGTCAGACGGTTGCGGAGGGGGTCGAATCCTGATCGCTGATCCTTGATCAGCATTTTATAAGCTTATATTCGAAAATATCGTTATTAAGATTAAGATGAAGATTAGGATTCGGGGATGACAAACGCATAGCTTTTAGAGGTGCCCTGAATTTGCTGATTTTTCAGAGGTTACTAACAGATAATAGCCTCTTCGTCGTTGTCGATTATCAGTAGGCTCTTTTCGGTGAGTTTACCTTCCGGTATCGGAATCCTGTAGGATTCGACGAATCTAACCATCTCCTCCGGTAGAATTCTGCGGTGTCCTCCGGCGGTGACATAGGCCCTTAGCTTCCCCTCCTTGACCCAGTTGATTATGGTAGTCCGGTGTACTCCGCATAGCTGCGCGACCTGATTGGTAGATAGCGCTTTCTTAGCCATCGTTCCTCCCAAATTTGCCAGAAGTCATGTTCGCTAAAAAGCTTATCGCGCCTTTCCCGTTTAGCAAGCAAATGTTGTAATTGTAGTATTATATCAAATATGCCAAATGCGTTTTTACGACTCATATTAGCATGGAAGATGATGTCATTTTGAGGTGCGAGTTTTTGGGCTATTTTGATCCTAGGCAGTCAAATAACCATCCTGTCTTTTATCGTCTGATCGCAGCAGTGGACATATAATTACAACCCGTGTTAGATCGCACACCCATGCTTTGTTCGATTCACATAAAGGACTTTGCCATCATCGATGAGCTGGAGGTCTCTTTTGCCCCCGGGCTCAATATGATGACCGGCGAGACCGGCGCGGGAAAGACGATCATAGTTGAGGCGATAAACCTCGTGCTAGGAGGTCGGGCTCAGAGCGATCTCGTGCGCCATGGAAGTGAGAAGGCCTCGGTCACCGCGGTATTCGACATCTCGGCCTGCGACTCTTTTCTCCTTTCCGAACTCTCCGCCATGGGTGTGTCTCCTTCCGATGAGCTGATCGTTCACAGGATCGTTGGGGGGGCGGGAAAGGGGAAAATTTCCATCAATGGAATTCCTGTTACCGGGGGGATGCTTAAAAATATAGCGGAAAGGCTGGTCGATGTTTCGAGTCAGCATGAGCATCAGCTTTTGCTCGATAGCGAGAGGCATGCGGAGATCGTTGACTCCTACGGAAATCATCATGAAGAGCTATCCGCATACCGTGGGATTCATCGCATGCACGCAGAGGCGACATCGCGGCTGCGAACATTGGAGAAGAGCGGTTGTGAGGCCAAGGATAAGCTGGATTTTTTTAAGTTCCAACTGGGCGAGCTGGAGTCGGCCGATATCAGGCCCGGTGAGGATGCCGAGCTGGAATCGCTGAGGTCGAGGCTGAAGCACTCCGTGGTTCTCGAGGAAAAAATGCGCGGCGCTCAAAACCTTTTATATGAAGGGGCTCAATCCGCCATCGAAGCGGTTGGGACCTCGATGCGAATGCTGGATGAGTGCACGAGATACGACGAGTCGATATCTGCGCTGCGCGAGGGGCTGGTGCGCGCGCATGCCGAGGTAGAGGATGTTGCGCGCGAAATTTCGAAGTATATCTCTTCGCTCGATTCCGATCCTCAGCGCCTTGAGGAGGTGGAGGAGAGGATTCATCTTATCCGTAGTCTTGTCAAAAAACACGGGGGTTCGCTGGAGGAATGTCTGGCGAAAGTGGATTTTCTCAGGGAAGAGATATATTCGATAGATAATTTTGACGAGAGGATCGCTGAGCTGCGTTCGGAGGTTGAGGAGCTTTCCAGGAAACGGCGCGTAGCGGCGAAAGTTCTCAGTGTCGTCCGTGTTGCATCCTCCGCAAGAATGAGCAAAGCGATCGCCTCCGAACTTTCCGAGCTCGGGATGTCGAAGACGAGTTTTATGGTGGAGGTCAGAAACCGCGATGAGGAGCTTTGGGATGAAAATGGCGGAGATGCTGTGGAATTTCTTCTTGCGCCGAACGTCGGTGAACCGATGATGCCACTCGCCAAAATAGCATCGGGAGGGGAGCTTTCAAGGGTCATGCTGGCCGTAAAATCGGCGCTTTCCGAACGCGGAAATCCGACGGCAACATCCATATTCGATGAGGTGGACAGCGGCATCGGAGGCAGGGTGGCCGATGTGGTGGGGAAAAAACTCAAGAAGGTTTCCAGAAACAAACAGGTCATATGTATTACGCACCTGCCGCAGGTAGCCGTCTATGGCGATGCCCACATCAGGATTGCCAAGGGAGTAAAAAAGGGGAGAACGGTCACCTCGCTATCTACCCTTAAAGATGCTGAAAGGGTGGATGAAATTGCACGGATGCTGGGCGGCGAAAAGATAACCGAGGCGACGATCGCTCATGCAAGCGAGATGTTTCGGTCGGCTTCGCGAAGTCAGTCTGGAGGAAAATAGTGGATTTGGAACCAGTAGTTGAAGAGGCCTTCGCGAGGCTCGAGGAGGAAGGGGTTGACGCCTTCGAGGTCGCCGGAATTTCTGAGCAGACGCTCTCGGTTGAGGCTAAGAGACAGATGGTCGAATCTTTCGAGAGGTCTTTATCCGCAGGGATTGCTCTGAGGGTCGTTTATAGAAAAAGGCTCGGATGGTCATCCACGATGGACCTTTCCTCGCCGGAGATCAAAAAGGCGGTGAAAAGCGCGGTGGATTCCGCCAAATTTTCCGCCGAAACGAAAGAGGCGGTGATCGCTTCTCCGCAGGTTCCTTCCGGCGATTTTGCGGAGAGGGTAGGGCGCTCCTTTTCGGAAATTTCCGATGATGACAAGATTGACCTTGCCCTCTCGCTCGAGAGTGCCGCGATAGCTTCGGACAGCAGGATATCAAGAGTTCGTTCGCCGAGGTACGAAGAGGTTACATCCGCTGTCTTCATCAGAAATTCAAATGGCATCTCTGCCAGCGGAAGGCGTTCGATGGCGTATCTGACCCTTCAGGCCATAGCGACCGATAAAGGGGGGTCTGAATCTTCGTACGAAATTGGTTTCTCACCGCGTTTCGAGGACCTCGAACCCAAGGCGGTTGCCGCAAGCGCTGCCGCCCGTGCGATAAGGAAGCTTGGTTCTCGGGGAATGAACAGCGCGTTTCTTCCGGCGGTTTTTGAAAATCGTGCGGCGGCTTCGCTGCTAGGTGTTCTTGCGCCGGCATTTTTTGCCGACAACGTGCAACGCAACAAGTCGCCTGTGGCAAAGCGAAAAGGTGAAATGGTATACAGCGAGCTCATAGATATAATCGACGATGGTCTCCTGCCCGGTGGGTTCGCTTCCTTCCCCTTTGATGGAGAGGGAATCCCTTCTCAGAAAACTACAATTGTGCACGGGGGGAGAATCGTCAGCTGGCTCTACGATGGACCAAGGGCCGCGATAGATGGCGCGAAATCTACGGGTAACTGCCGCAGGACAGGGATAGTCAAGACGCCATCGATAGGTGTGACCAACTGCTTTATAAAGGCGGGGAGCTCTTCGCTCAAGTCGATGGTATCATCCGCGAAGAAGGGACTATTCGTTACGGATCTTCTCGGAGTGCATACGGCGAATCCCATTACGGGGGATTTTTCCCTCGGCGCGGAGGGAATAGCCATCGAGGACGGGGTTCTCGATAGCCCGGTCAGAGGCATAACCATCGCCGGAAATGTTCATGACATCTTCAGGGATGTCGTCGCAGTTGGGAACGACTTCGTTCAGAAGGGGGCTTATGCTTCTCCCTCCATCATGGTCAAATCCATCTCCATAGGAGGATAAAAATTTTTTCTTTTCAAGTAGTTCAAAGCAAATTAGTATCGCCCAGCGAGTTATGGGGCTGCGCAGCTTGACTTGATGCGTCAGCCGATCTTTTTTTGGAGCTTTTTGAATGCGTATTTCATCTTTCGGAATGTCCGACGTCGGCATGCGCCGCGAAAAAAACGAGGACAGCTTTCTCGTCAATGACGATGCGATGCTCTATGCCGTCGCCGACGGAATGGGCGGCCACCTGGGCGGCGATATAGCCAGCAAAATAGCGGCGCAGACGATCAACGAGGTCATTGTGGCGCTTAACTCTGATCCTGAAGCGCTTCTTCAGCGCGAGGGGCTTTCATTCAAACCGGGTGAATACCAAGGCTACCTTCGCTATGCGATCCGTCTTGCGAGTCAGAAAATCTTCGAAAAATCAAAATCCGATCCCAACCTGAAGGGGATGGGCACAACCGCCGTAGCTCTCCTTTTAAGGAATAAGAAGGCTTACATAGCAAACGTTGGCGATTCAAGGGTGTACCGAATTCGCGGCGGTGAGATAGTGCAGATCACCAAGGACCATTCTCTGGTGGCCGAGCAGATCCGCGCCGGAATCATAACAGACGACGATGCCCGGATTCACAGATTTAAGAATATAATCACGAGGTCGGTGGGTTTTCAGGAGGATGTCGAGGCAGATATCGATATAAGGGTGATACGCGCCGGTGATATGTTTGCGCTCTGTTCCGATGGCTTGAGCAATATGCTGAGGGATCATGAAATTCGCGATGTTGTGGTCAATAACACCCTTCAGGCTTCCTGCAGCAGGCTTATAGATATAGCGAATGCACGGGGTGGGGATGACAATATCACGGTGGTCTTGGCTAGGATCGAAAGCGTTGAAGATCTGCCCGATCTTGAGACCGAACCCCTGCTCGACGAGCCAGCGGCCGAATAAATGTTGATTTATCCACCTAATTATCTGTTTTTTAAGGAGTTTCAAAGGGTTGACAGGTATGACTCGTTGTGTTAGCTATACGATGCTTTTTTGTAACTAATTGATTCTATTCGCGTTTTCCAACTAATAATAGCTGAGAGAGGTTTTTTGAAGAGTCCCGACACCAAGAGGAAGGCGGCGCAGCATTATAGCATCATGATCATCCCGCAGGGTTCCGCGGCTATAAGGCGCTATGAGCTTTCCCGCAGAGTTTTAAAGCTTCTGATGGCCGCCTCAGCCCTCTTTGGTGTTGTCGTGTGTGCGTGTGCCATCTCGCTTTTTGTATACAGGACTCTGTATGTGAGGACGGAGGATGCCAGGGTTCAGGCGGCGCAGTTCATCAAAGAGCGTGCCGTGTTGGTCAGCCAGGTAGCGGCGCTAGAGGGCTCCCTTTCAAGGATAGAGCGTTTTGCCTCGAAAATTCAGAGCGCGATGAAGGCCAATTCCAAAGATGGCATACAGAGGGATTCCGTAGTCGGTCAGGGGCCTGTCGATGTCGATTCATGGGCCGTTGCCCCTGTGGGCTCTGGTTTGGCGGGCTCGATGGCGCAGCTCCCGGCCAGCCATTGGAAGTCCCCCTTTTCGAAGTCCCTCTCATCGGGAATAAAACTCTCCCTAGATCAGCTCTCCGAAAGACTCGACGTGGCCGAGGAGAAGGTTCATTCCGTCTTTGCGCTTCAACAGGACAAACTCTATTTCTGGGCGTCGCTGCCGACTGTATGGCCGACCAAGGGATGGATCACCTCCGAGTTCGGCGTGGCTAGAAGCTGGGGAGGTCACAGGCGCCGTCATGAGGGAATAGATATAGCGGCTCCTCGCGGCACCCCGATAATGGCTCCGGGCGCCGGGATAGTGACCTATACCGGATATCGCAAGGGATACGGAAACGTGGTCATGATCGACCATGGCTATGGGATAGTAACCGTGTACGCTCATTGTCAGTCGGTTTTTGTGAACGAGGGCAGCTCTGTCAGGCGCGGGATGGTTATCGCGTCTGTAGGCAATACCGGAAGGAGCACTGGCCCGCATCTTCATTATGAAGTGCAGGTGAACGGTGTTCCGGTCAATCCGATGCTCTACATAATGAACGACCTGTAATCCCCAGTTGTTCATGGTACGGTTTTCTAAATGATTTCCTACATAGTAAAAAAGATATTCGGCACAAAGAACGATCGTGAGCTGAAAAGGATAGCTCCGATCGTTGCGCATATAAATTCGCTCGAAGCGGGGGTCAAAGCGCTTTCGGACGACGAGCTCAAGGCCAAAACTGCCGAGTTTAAAGCGCGGGTAGCAAATGGCGAGGAGCTCGACTCTATCCTTCCCGAGGCCTTCGCCGTAGTCAGGGAGGCCGGTTCTCGCGTTCTTGAGATGAGGCATTTCGATGTTCAGCTCATAGGCGGAATAGTTTTGAATAGAGGCTGCATCGCCGAGATGAAAACTGGCGAAGGAAAGACGCTCGTTGCCACACTTCCGGTTTATCTCAATGCCCTTTCAGGAAAAGGCGCGCACGTCGTTACTGTAAACGATTATCTCGCCAGGCGCGATTCGGAATGGATGGGGAGGCTCTACAAATTTCTCGGCCTTTCAGTCGGAGTGATACTTCACGGCCTTGACGATTCGGAGCGTCAATCTGCTTACGGATGCGACATAACGTACGGAACCAACAACGAGTTCGGTTTCGACTATCTCCGCGATAACATGAAGTTCGACAGCGCCAGCTTCGTGCAACGTCCTTTGAATTTTTGCATCGTGGACGAAGTTGATTCGGTACTGATAGACGAGGCCAGAACGCCGCTCATCATATCAGGACAGGCGGAGCAGTCCACACAGCTCTATTACGTGATCAACGGTATCACTCCGTATTTGAAAAGGGATACACACTTTACCGTGGATGAGAAATCGAGATCCGCTGTTCTCACTGAAGATGGTGTGGCCGAGGTTGAATCGCGTTTGAACGTTTCCAACCTATATGATCCGCAGAATATAAACATCCTCCATCATGTTAATCAGGCGCTCAGGGCTCACTCGCTTTATCAGCGGGATGTGGATTACATAGTCAACGACGGGCAGGTGGTCATAGTTGACGAGTTTACGGGTCGCCTTATGCCCGGAAGGCGCTGGAGCGATGGGCTTCATCAGGCCGTCGAGGCAAAAGAGGGCGTAAGGATAGAGAATGAAAATCAGACCCTCGCTACTATTACTTTCCAGAATTTTTTCAGGATGTACAAAAAGCTCTCCGGCATGACCGGCACGGCTGACACCGAGGCCGAGGAGTTTGCAAAAATCTATAACCTGGATGTCATGGTGATACCGACGCACATGCCCATGGTTCGCAAGGATCATCCTGATGCCATCTATAAAACTGAGGAAGCGAAGTTCAAGGCGACGATAGAAAAGATACGCGAGCTCAATGAAAAAGGGCAGCCCGTCCTTGTCGGCACCATCTCGATAGAAAAGTCGGAACGCCTTGCGAAGATGCTTGGAAGGTGCGGGATAGCGCACCATGTTCTAAATGCAAAAAAGCACGATAGGGAGGCGGAGATCATCGCCCAGGCCGGGAGGAAGGGCGCCGTCACGATATCCACTAACATGGCGGGAAGGGGCACCGATATCCTTCTGGGAGGAAACCCAGAGTTCATGGCAAAGGGGCGCGTTGGAAGCGATGCCTCTCAGGATGACTACTCAAAAGTTTTAACGGAATGCAAAGCGATCTGCGCTGCAGAGAAAAAGGAGGTTCTCTCCTCCGGCGGACTTTTTATCCTGGGTACCGAACGTCACGAGAGCAGACGCATCGACAACCAGCTGAGAGGGCGCTCCGGACGTCAGGGAGATCCAGGAGAATCCTGTTTCTTCCTTTCTTTGGAGGACGACCTGCTGCGCATTTTCGGCGGTGACAGAATATCCTCAATGATGGATCGGATAGGGATGGAAGAAGACGAAGAAATTCAGCATCCATGGCTTTCGCGCGCCATAGCCAATGCGCAGCGCAAAGTTGAGGGCCACAACTTTCAGATAAGAAAAAATCTGCTCGAGTTCGATGATGTGATGAATCAGCAAAGATCCACCGTCTATGGAAGGCGCAGGGAAATTCTCACCGGTGCAAGCAATAAAGACATGGTCATGGACATGATCGACCAGATGGTGACCGAAATCGTCGAGGAGTGCGTCCCTGAAGGGGTGGATGAAAATTTCGATCCATCTTTTTTGGAGGAGCGCATTCGCGAATCTTTCAATATGCAGTTTAATTTTGCCGATGTCCCGGCGGACAAAAGAAACCAGGAGGGGCTGGGAAGACATATTTTTGATGCAGTCGCTGCATATTACGAAGAGAGGGAGTCGAAAAACGGCCCTGAGCTGATGCGCCGCATAGAATCGATAATACTCCTGCAGACTCTCGACGGGTTGTGGAAGGATAACCTCCTTTCCATGGACCATTTGAAAGAGGGAATCGGCCTTAGGGGATATGGACAGAAGGATCCCCTTTTGGAGTACAAAAAAGAGGGCTTTTTGCTTTTCCGCAACATGATGAACCGTTTTGTCTCCGACAGTATCCAGAAACTCTTTCGCGTTCAGGTCACCACCGAAGAGAGCGTAGACAAGGCCGCAGAACAGAACCGTCTCAGAAGGCAGGTTCATGCGCATCGCGTCGAGAGGAGCGCCTTCGATGCCAACGCTGCAGCTCCGGATGAGTCCAAGGGAGGCTTCGGCAGGGTGCAAAAAACCGTGAAAAGGGATTTCCCCAAGGTCGGGCGCAACGATCCGTGCCCGTGCGGAAGCGGTAAGAAATACAAAAAATGCTGTGGAGCATGATATCTATTCATGCTAGTATCCAAAAACAATGTCTATGAGGCCCCCATCACAACCTCCCCAGATGCAGCCGTCAGGCGGCGGTGGTATTTCTTCATTGTTTCAGTTCGGGGATCTCAATCAACTGATTGCAAAATACAGCGATGTCGTATTGGCCATCCTCGTGGTGTTGGTCATCGGGATGATCATCATTCCGCTGCCGACATGGCTGATAGATATTCTGCTCACCATGCAGATAACGCTAGCTGTTGTGATACTGCTGGTTTCCCTATATATCACCGATGCCCTGCGCATAGCATCTTTCCCCACCATACTGCTGATAGCTACCCTTTTCAGGTTGTCGCTGAATATATCGACAACGAGGTTGATTCTCGCCACTGCCGATGCAGGTGAGGTTGTTCGCGCATTTGGAACCTTCGTCGTGCAGGGGAACTATATCGTCGGTGGAATCCTCTTTATCATCGTTACCTTGGTCAACTTCATCGTCATTGCTAAGGGTGCCGAAAGAGTTTCCGAGGTCGGAGCTAGATTCACCCTCGATGCTATGCCTGGAAAGCAGATGTCGATCGATGCTGATTTGAGGGCTGGCATAATCAACATGGAGCAGGCCATCGAGCGCAGAAAGGTTCTGCACAGGGAAAGCCAGATGTACGGAGCTATGGATGGAGCCATGAAGTTCGTCAAGGGCGACGCCATCGCGGGCATAATCATAACGCTCATCAACATAATAGGAGGTCTCATACTAGGTTCGACCGTTCGCGGAATGCCGATCTTTGAGTCCGCTAAAGTATATTCCCTCCTTACGATAGGTGACGGGCTCGTTCAGCAGATACCTGGTCTCATAATATCCGTTTCAGCGGGTATCGTCGTCACTCGAGTTGCATCGGAAAGCGAAGGTTCAAACCTCGGACGCGACATAGTTACACAGGTGACGGCCTATCCGAAGGCTCTGATCATAGCCTCTGTGATACTCGGTATAATGGCGATAGTGCCTGGCTTGCCCAAGGTGCCGTTTATAATACTTGCGATCGTTGTCGGCGCCATAGCTCTTTTTCTGATCAAGTCGAAGGCGAAGATCGTCCAGGAAATCGCCGACACTCCAAAACAGGAAGCCGTCAAAAAAGCCGTCAGGAAGCACGGCGATGTGCTCCCGTTTATAATGCCAAGCCCGATCTCTCTCGAGGTCGGCAGCTCCATCATACCATTTGTCGACGATTCTCAGGATGGTGGCCGTTTTATAAACGAACTCATTCCACTGCTTAGACACGGGCTTTACTACGAGCTCGGAGTCAATTTTCCGGGCATACAGGTTAGGGGGCAGACGGTGGATATGGAGCCGGACGCCTATGTGATAAACATCAACGAAGTGCCGGTAGCTCAGGGGAGCATTATGCAGGGGCATATCCTCGTCGGAGAACCTCTGGAGCAGCTGCAACTTTTCAATATAACCGGGACTGAAACGATTCATCCCATAGACGGCTCCGTCGTCACCTGGATCAAACAGGAATACAGGGATGTGGCGACCCAGGCGGGTTTCAGAATGTGGGATACAGCGGAGTATCTCATCCTGCACCTTTCGTACATACTTAGAAAATATGCCCACGAGTTCCTTGGCGTGCAGGAAGTTCAGGTGATGCTCACGGAGCTTGAAAAGAGCCACCCGGCGCTTATCAAGGAGCTCATACCCAAGGTCGTCACGCTGCTTCAGCTTTCCGAAATTTTTCAAAGGCTGGTGCAGGAGGATGTCGCCATCAGGGACCTGAAGAGCATATTCATGACGCTCGCGCAGTGGGGTGAAATAGAGCGAGATACGCTTATACTGACCGAGCATGTGAGGGCCGGGCTCAAGCGCTACATCACTCACAAGTTCGCCGGAAATTCAAATACCCTTCCAGTCTATCTTCTGGATCCGGATATAGAAGACTTGGTGAAAAACGCTATCAGACGGACGGACAAGGGAAACTACCTAGCCCTGGAACCGGAGATAACGCAGGAAATAGTCGAGGCGGTAGGCAAGGAAATCGCCAGCCATCCGTTTCCGCCCGGCGCGAGACCTCCTGTGATTCTTACAACCGCTGAGATAAGGCGCTATTTCAGGAAGATAGTCGAACTCGAATTTCCACAGCTTTCAGTTCTTTCCTATCAGGAACTTTCCGAGAATTTGAGGATTCAGCCGATTGCGCGGGTTGCTCTGCCGGAGGGAATCTTCGAACGCATCCAAGCGGCCGTGTAAAATCTTCAGGCTAACGTTTTTGGAATTGGGGCTTGGTGTGGGCCTGCCTTTTGTCATGAATTTATCAGATTTACGATGGTTATTATGGCGAATATGAGCACCAGCGCGCCAAGACCGATCATCCCAATTTCTATCGGGGTTAGAGACTTGATCCCCGTGGCGCCTTTCGGCAATTCCGGGTAAGACTGCCCAAGGGCCTCGCGTTCGAGCTCTTCCCATCTTTCTACGGCCGATCCGCCTTCATCGGTCTGAATATCGTCACCCTCATCACCTTCTTCATTCTCTTGATCGTAGGCGTTTTCTTCCTGCGGTTCTTCAGATCCCTCTTCTGCGCCTGGTATTTCATCGAGGGCGACACGCGCCGGGACGTTCTTAGGTTTTATATCCTCGATGTTAGCCAGGTTGATCTCCTGCGGATTTCTGAACATGAGGACTATCGTTCCGAGGGCTATCCTGTCGCCATCATGAAGATACTCCTCCACGATTCGCCTGTTGTTCAGGAAGGTTCCGTTCTTGCTTTCGAGATCCCTTATCGCGATTCCCCCCCAGCGCCGCATTATCTTTACGTGTTTTCTGGAGATGACGTGTTCGTTGATGGGGAAGTCGCATTCGGGATCTCTGCCTATCACTATCTCGCTGATCTCGTCGGCCAGGACGAATTTTTTACCCTCGGAGGCCCCGTTTAAAACCTCTATGTTTGGAACCGTTTCGCGGTCGATCGCGTTTAAAACCTTCTTCAGAAGTTTCACTTCGAGGATGTCGCTTTCGGTAACTTCGTCTCGGAATTCATGTTCGAAGGGAGCGTCTCCAGCATGGAATTTTATCTGGTAGTTGTCGATGGTTATGCTGTCCCCGGGCTGAAGCAGATTCCTCTCGTTGGGAGAGAGCCTCGCGCCGTTTAAAAAAGTTCCGTTGCCGCTGTCGAGATCCACTATGAAGAAGTTTTCACCTTCGTAGAGAATTTTTGCATGCTGCCTTGAAACGCCAACCGCCGGGAGCTGGACGGTGTTGTTCTCCAGCCTGCCGAGGGTGATCTGCTCCTCGGCGCACCTGTGCGTGGAGCTTTTGCTGGAACCTGATTCGTTGATTATCAGCGTAGGCATCTTCAGCCACCCCGGATTTTCTTTTTGGCGATTTCAACTTCAGCCGGGAAATTACCCCCGGCGGCATCTATGAAATTTTTGTACATCCCGGCCGCTTTTTCCTTCTCGCCTCTCAGCTCGTAGATGTTAGCTAGATTGTATAGCGCCCTCGGATATTTAGGGTCGATGTTGATAGTGTATTCCCATTCGCGCTCGGCTTCGAGTGTTTTGCCCATCCTGTACAAAGTCAAGCCCAAATTGAAAGAGGCGTCGGAGTAGTTGGGATTTATCTCCTTCGCCTTTCTGAGCGCAGCCATGGCGTCGGAACTTTTTCCTGAGGACATGTACACGGTCCCTAGTGAAAACCACGCCTTTTCATCGGTGGGGCGAAGCGTCAGCACGCTTTTGAATTCATTTGCGGCCTCAACGTGTTTTCCCTCGAACGCATAAAAATGTCCGAGCTCCATGTGCGCGTCCGGCGATGAAGGGTCAAGTTCGAGCGCCTTCAAAAAACAGTTCTGGGCCTGGTACGGCTCGTTTTTCTTCAGATATAACCTGCCTAGCTGAAGCCACCCGTCGACCGATGTCGGCTGGTCTGCCAGCCCAAGGCGTCTGCGTATCTGAGCCTTTTCGTAGTCGCCGCTTTTCTCGTATATCTGCGCGAGCAGATTGTGGACGTGGGTGAGGCTGGGATTTAGCTCAGTCGCCTTCTTGAGGGAGTCCTCAGCCAGCTGGATGTAATCCTTGTCTTTGCTCGTCTTCGTTTTTTCAACGTAAGCGAGCCCGAGTTGGTAATGTCCATCCGCAAGCGTACCATCCTTTTTCAACCCCTTCTTGATGATTGCGATCGCATCGTCCACCCGCCCCTGCGCAAGATATACTGCCCCCAGGTGACTGTATGCGGCAGCGTAGTTTTTATCGAGCTCTATGGCTTTTTTAAACTGCGCCTCGGATCGGGCGAGATCGCCCTTCATTTTATATATGATTCCGAGATTGTTGTATGCCTCGACGTACTCACGAGAGAGCTCAATGGCGGTTTTGAATTCGATCTCGGCCCTGTCGGTGTCCCCGGCGTTCAAAAACGATATCCCCTGGTTGTTGTGATAGGCCGCGCGTGCGGTGGGCATCGTTATCTTCTTTTTCGCATCGGAATCTGCCGGTGCAAAAAACAGGAACGAGGCCATCATCAATAGGA
>Ga0255345_1000829_pt1 | contig 48733 bp, 32 predicted proteins | sample wastewater_treat_6_FD_192415 | JGI IMG/M metagenome (GOLD analysis project Ga0255345, IMG submission 192415) | Wastewater microbial communities from Lulu Island WWTP, Vancouver, Canada - plant20 | ecosystem: Engineered > WWTP > Wastewater > Unclassified | place: Canada: Vancouver, British...
GCTTGTTCAGGTATGGACTGGATTACACATGCCAATGCCTTGTCAATCATACAAACCGATATCGAATCAATGTTTTCAAATTTTTGTCATATACTTAGGTAAAAAGGTCATCTTTTCGTTGCTCACAGCATTAATTGTTTCTCTTCCTATTTTTGGAGCAGAAAATGAGATTAAACTTAGAAAAAACGGAACGCACACCGGATCGCGCACTGAAGTAACAGTTTCAGCCACAATAGACGAGCAAGTATTTACTGTTTTGTTTTCAGATGTACCAGCTTCATGTATTGCAGTATATTCGGTATCAACCCCCAACATACAGAATTACGCACCCGCGTATAGCGCACAAGCTGACCTCACCTCATTACCGGCAGGTGAATACGTAGTAGAGATTTACGCCTTTGATAAGTGGTGGACAGAAGACTTTGAGATAGAATAGGTTTATGTTATCGAGGTACTTACATAACCTTTTTGCACTACCAGTGTTATTGGTGGTTTGCAGTGGATGCGGTCAGGGTGCTGCTCTGAACCGCGTACTGCAATCTGCCGGTAGCAACCGTGTTGAACTTGTCTCTGTGCTGGATCATTACCGTTCAGTTGACCCTAACCCTGACAAGCTGCGTGCGGCAGAGTTCCTGATAGAGAACATGCCAGCCCATTACTCATACGCGGGCAAGGAGATCTATCAGTACTATGATTATGCCGCACAGATACTTGCAGACACAACATTAACTCCGGAGCAGCAGCGTGACAGTCTGCTTGACATAACAGACCTCAACTACCGTGACCTGCCTAACCATACCATCCCAGATGCTCAGATAATCAAAGCGAACCTCCTGATTGACAACATAGACAAATCCTACACCCAGTGGACCACCTGCCCTTGGGCCAGCCAAGTCACCTTTGATGAGTACCTGGAATGGATGCTGCCATACAAGGCGGCAGAGCTCCAGGAACTTGACCATTGGCGTGACACACTGCTTGCCCACTTCGGCCAGGGACTTAAGAACCCCATCAAGAATGATGTGGAGTACAATACCACAATGGGTGTGGCCGATATGATACGTAACGATGCCTACAATGGATTGCACCGTTACGGCCTATACACCCGTGCAGGACTACCATTACTCAGTGCCTATCTACTGGCGCACCAGACATACGGTAACATACCGGACTACGCCCTGACCGCCGTTCTGGCGTTACGCAGCGCAGGCATCCCCGCCGTATTGGATGAAACTCCTGTAGGCAGCCGCGGCACAGCCGCCACCCGGTGGTTCGTGATAATATCTGACCGCGGAGAGCAGCTTACATCAGAGTGGGACCTATCCACCATGATAGGCGGCGGATTCTTCCCCTATGAACGTGGCCCAAAAGTATATCGTCACACATACGCCATAAACAAGGTGCGCTTAGAGTACAGACGTAAAGCCATATACCAGTACCCCTTTGAGCTTGGCAGGAAAGACGTTACATCACAGTACTTTCTTACCAGCAACATTTCCATACCTATAGACAGGGCTGAAAGAAAACAGTTGAAAGACAAGTATGTCTATATAGCTTCCGCTGTCAGGGATGACAGCAATCCCTGGCAGATAGTTGATTTTGGAAGAATCAAGAACGGCAAGGCATGCTTCAATAATATGGGCCGTGAAGTCCTATATACGGTAATGGGATATGATGGGAATGCTCTTATACAGATAACAGATCCTTTCATACTCCACAAGGATGAGAGAATAGAATATGTGAATGCTGACACCGTCAGTTCACCAAGTCTTGACAAATGGAAAAACAACGCCCTATGAAAAAGCTGTTATCATTTGCCCTGACAATACTGTTGCTTGCAGGTTGCTCTGAAGACAAGAGGTATCTGCGTGATGCGCTAAAAGCAGCCGGAGAGAACAGAACTGAGCTTGAGGCTGTCCTGAAACATTACCGTACCGTAGATAATGACCCGCAGAAACTTGAAGCCGCCAAGTATCTCATTGCAAATATGCCCGCTCACTACTCTTATCGCGATACGGCAGCAATAAACAGCTATTACCGCAAGGCACTGGAGATATTGGGCACAGGTCCAAGCCCTGACTGGCAGCGTGACACCCTGCGCCAAATAAGCGACTGTTATTACTGGGAACTTTCTGAAGATACAATTTCAGATGTGAAGGTTATAACGGCCGATTATCTGATATATAACATAGACCACACATTCCGTCAGTGGAGAACAAGACCGTGGGCACAGCACCTTACTTATGAGCAGTTCCGCGACTGGATTTTGCCATATAAGGTAACTGAACTGCAGAGTTTTGATGCTTGGCGTGATATCCTGTCATCATATTACAGTGACAGCCTGAGTAAAGTTCCGCCTACTGATTATGAGCGTAACACCATATACGGAGCAATTGAAATAGTGCGTAATGAAATACAATACAAACAGTATGCTATAGGGCACCGTGTGATATGGGAAGATCGTAGTGGTATACCTCTGCGCAGTGCCGCTACCTGGACCCGCATGACATTTGGCAGTTGTATGGAATATGTGATTATGGGAACAGCCGTTTTTCGCAGTTTTGCAATGCCTGCAGCTGTTGATATGGTGCCTATTTGGGGTAGGAACAGTGCCGGTCACTGCTGGTACACTTTCCTGGATGACTGCGGGCGTGAGCAGGTAACTATCAATTCACTGATAATGCCGGCTGGTCAGCAGTTCTATCCTTACGAGCGTATACCCAAGGTATGGCGCAGTTCATACACCATTAACCGTGATCTGGTTGAATATTGTAACCGCGCCAAGTATGTATATCCTTTTGATCTTTGCCGGGTGGATGTTACTGAACGCTATAATCTGACATCGGACCTGGAGATTGAGACGAACCCGGAAACCGTAAAAGGCCTTAAAGACAAGAAGTATGTCTACATAGCAATGGCGGTCAATTCATTCGGCCCCGAATGGTTTGTGCTTGATTATGGCAAGCTCAAAAAGAGAAAGGCCTGTTTTAAGAATATGGGACGGAACATGCTGTACATTGTTCTGGGATTTGACGGCGAAGACCTTATACCCATAAGCCATCCTTTCATCTTGCATAAGGACGGAAAGGTTGAGTATGTAGGTGATGAGGAGTCGCCGCAGACTGTAAGCCGTGACTTGCGCCGTAAATACTATGAGTCATACAATGTAGTGGATATGCGTCGCAGGATTCTGGGCGGTAAGTTCCAGTGCTCGGACCGCCCGGACTTTAAGGATGCGGTTACTCTCTATACAATTGAAACTACAGATATACCTCATCTGATAGAGTTGAATGCCGCAAGACCATACCGTTACTGGCGTTACTTTACTCCAAACGGTTCGTGGGGCAGCATATCGGAACTCTCATTCCATGATGCCAACGGCTATAAACTGTTTGGCCGGGGAATAGCAAACCCGGAAGCCGGTCAGGATGCCATAGACCGTGCGTATGACGGCAATCTGCTCTCTAACTTTGAAATTAACCAGCCCGATGACAATTGGGTGGGTATGGATATGAGTAAGCCTACAGAAATAAGATACGCCAGTGTTTCACCCCGTAGTGATGACAATGATATATGTCCTGGTGATGAATACGAGCTCCTGTACTTTGACGGAGAAGATTGGAATTCGTTGGGTTATCAGGTGGCAAAAGGTAATTCATTGCATTATGATGATGTGCCGCTCAACACATTGTTATGGCTTCGTGACTACACTCGAGGCAATAATGAACGGCCGTTCATAGTCAGGAAGAATGGTGAGATAGAATGGTGGTAAATGAAAGAAACTAAAGAAAAGAAAGAGTGATCTGATAATTATCTGGAAACAAGAAGGGGGACGGTCAATCTCCACCTCGCAAGTGACATTGAACGTCTCCCTTCTATCCAGATTCAAGTCGTTAACTTAAAAACTGAACGCCGCAAAGATAGTGCATATTAACGGTATGGCATAGTTATATCCCCGCGATGTCATATTCCCGAAACAGGCTTGTTGAGTTTACTCCAAGCAACAGGGGTAGAGTTAATCATCTTAATGTTAATGGATTGTTGTCAATCCGCCTTTTTGGATAATTATGAGAGATTATTTTTTAATGAGTTTGATTTTTAAATTTGCAATTAATAACGGATATGAGGCTTAAGAATAATAAAAAAATTCCGTTATTTGTAGTTGTTTTGCTTGGTTCTTTATTGGTTGGCTGTAGTGACGTTTTTGATAATGAATTTTATGACGATGTCTATTTGCCTCCTGTAATATTGAAAGTAAAACACTATATTGAGAGTGGTAAAATGGATTTTTCCCTATTAGACATGAATAAGGCTTATGCAGACGACCCAGAATATGCAAAAAAAAGCAATACTGCCGATTATTTCATTAAATGGGGCGATTATCGCGTTAAGACCGAAAACAATGAGGATGTGGTGTTTGTACCAATTATAATAAATAAAAAGAAACATCAAGCCTTTTCATTGTTAACTGAAGAAGGCCGTTTTAAGGGTGGCAGTCATCAGATATACATCACAATGATGTTACGTGAGGGCAATTACGGCGACAAGGGTTTTGATGCCGCCGTAGGAACATACATGTACGGTCATAATATGAAGGATGAAGATATTATGAGAATGGGCCTTGATTTTGAATCGGCTGATTACAACGGCTACTTCATTGTATCTGCTTTGGATGGAACAATGCTGACTGGCAGGTATATTGAGGAAGGAAAGACAAAGGCCTTATTCATACAGAACCCTCTATCTCCGAAGGAAAGAAAAGCAAAAGCGCAAGCGCAAGCAAGAGAGAGTGCAGGTGATACAATTAAAAATAAGAAGCATGAGCATCTACACATTTTCCTGAATTATCTTCCGAACAGGGTCCTTAAAAGGACAAAATCAGGTGGTGATGATATTGAATGGATTGTAACTCATTGCTCTAATTGTGGAGAATTGTGGGAAAACTGTGATTGTTATACCGTTACTGCGTGTTCTCATTGTGGATACAATTTGAATACACACGGTCAATGCCCTTATGCCTGTAGTTGGTGCGGTGTCTGTCTGTATGATAACCCTGGGCATACTCATAATTCCGGCGGCGGAACCGGCGATGATGGCGGAACCGGCGGCGATGGCGGAACCGGCGATGGTGGCGGAACCGGCGATGGTGGCGGAACCGGCGGAACCGGTGGCGGTAGCGGTGGCGGTAGCGGTGGCGGAAACGATAGCGGTAATAACAGTGGTAGTACACCTAAAAGTATTGCTGTAGCAAATGTAGTTCCATTGTATAATGAATCCATATACAATCGACCTTACAATAAGGATTTGTGCGGTTATTGTTTAAAAGGTTGGAAAGAGATTTGGCGAGATGCAGGTATAAATGAATATGCTAATTGTCAATATGCAAAAGATTTTGGTCCATTTTTAATAGGCTATGGATTTCAAGAAATTACAATTACATGGGATTATTCTGAAGTTCCAACGCCACAGCAATACACTCCACAAATAGGAGATACTAGAGTTTGGCAGCCTTGGCCTGGGAAACAGAGCCAGGCTGGACATATTGATTGGTTCAATGGAACAAATTGGGTTTCAGATTACAGACAGAATAACAAATGGTGGCCAGGTGAAGGCTATAGAATTAATCATCCACCATATAAGATTTACAGATAAAGATATATGAATATGAAAAAAAATTTATTTATTTCTATTTGCACGCTATTTGCATTGTTTTCATCTGCTCAAAACCAAATTAGTCATAATAATTTGCCCAGTACAAGAGAAGATAAGACTGGTTATGTTAAATCTTTCTATAAGGAATACATAACCTACTTGTACACAGATGAGCACAAAAAAGACTCTTTAATTACAAATTATTGTTCTGCCGATCTTAAAGAAATAGTGCAAAGTACACTGGAAAAAGATGACTATAATTTTTTGTTAGATGGATGGGGAGGTTCTGACATTGACCCCAATTCTGTAGAAGTCAATAATTTAGGTAAAGGTAAATACAATGTGTTGTTTAAAGTATATCATCACTTTGGAGATGACACTGTTTCTGTTAACATCTGGGTGATTGTTTCAGATGATCGCGGTGCTAACGCTAAAATTGAACAGGTAATTAGGCAATCTGACAATTATGCTGTTCCTGCAACATTTGAAAAGTAAAATCCTATTTCTAATATTGGTCTGTTCGGCTACTCTGTTCGGTGGTGATAATGGCAATATTGAATGGTGGTGAATAGACGATATAAAGAGAGTTGTTAACATTCTGGACATTAAGAAGGGTGTCGTTCATACTCCACTTCGCAAGTGACACTGAACGCCTCCCTTCTATCCAGTATCAAGTAGTAAACTTAATAATCTGAACGCCGAAAAAATAGTACATATAAATGGTATGACATAGCTTTCATTCCCGCTGTGTCTGATTCCTCATTCTCTTGCCTGTTGAGTATACTCCGGGCGTGAGGTTGGTTAATCATCTTATTATAACGGATTGCTGTTGATCCATTGTCGCTGGTGTTGATAACATCAAAATGATGTTACGACACCGGTAATCCCAATTGATTAACAATATTGGAACAATATGACAGATTTTATTTTAGTGAGTGGAAAAAGTTTTATTTTTGTAACCAGTAACAGATTATATTGTCATGAATAAGAAGTATAATCTGTTGCCGATAGTCTTGCTTAGTTCTTTATTGGTTAGCTGTACTGAATAAAAAATTATGAGAAGAACATTATTATTTGTTTTAATGATTTCAAAAATTTCATCATTCTATGCGCAACCGACAAATGTTTTTGAAATCCTAATACGGGATTCGTAGATATCACTCCCGATAAACTTTTAGGTCGAACCAAGTATAGACTATACAAAGAAGGCAACATGTTAAAAATTACAAGTTGGCAATAGTGTTTATGACACATAGAATCCAAACCCTATTCCTAAGATATACAGACAGTTTAAACAAAACAAAAACAGTATGAAAAAAGTTTTAATGTTTACTCTTTGCTCGCTGCTTTTCTCATTATTATCATATGGCTGTGAAGTCATTGAAGGCTCAACAGAGACATCATCTGATTTATCAACGACCATTCAATCGTTCTATAGAGCTTATATTTCCAACTTATCAGATGATCACAAAACCGACTCCATACTTTCAAAGTATTGTACAACAGAACTCAAAGATTTTGTGCAGGAAACGTTATCTATAGACGGTTATGACTTCGTTTTAGATGGATGGGGAGGCGAAATAAAGCTTGAGTCTGTTAGTGTCATTAAACAAAATGATAAATACAAAGTTTCGTTTAAAGCTTCTTTATATCCCATCAGCAATGAATTGGCTGCTGACTCATTGTATATATTAGTCAATCAGGAAAAGAAGATTTCATATATCATAAGACCTTCTGACAACTACATGATTCCACATCAAGATTAATTTGTATTATCATAATCTGATATGTATTTTTAAAAATTATATGAATATGAAGAAATTTTTGTACACAACGTGTTTGTTGTTATTCTTAACCAATCTATCATGTTTCTCACAACAGATAATCAATGACCAAACTCTATTCTCATGGTCTAATGGTAAAGTTGTTGAAAAAGAAGCTTTTCTGCCGTTATTACAACGTGTCTCGCAGCAATTTTTTCAATATTATTATTCTATTTCCACAACATACTATTCTTATACATGCTCATCAGCAAATGGAGCTTATAGATGTAATATACAATTGTCGGGTACCTCACCACAGATGCAAAATAATCGTTATGAGATAATCAACCTCTTTAGAGAAGGTGACGGCGGTGGTAGTATAGGATGGTATCTTAATGAACCTCTTACTACAACACAATGGCTTAGCGGTGATGAGAATGATACACATTTTTTCAGAAAAATAGATTTGGATGACAACAGTTATGCTTTGATTTTTGCCGGATGGTTCTTTAATCAAGGTCCACCAGGAGAAATGATTATTTTTGTAATAAGCAAAAACGTTGCCTCAATAGTTTATCATGATTATGCTTATGCAATTACTCCTACTGATTTTGATTCAGATTCCTTCTCTATGGATTTTGTGAAAGATTTGTCCAGATTAATAGATCCCACTACAGAAGATGTTTCTCTTACTCCGGCAAGGCTTGCTAGAACAACAAAGTATACACTCTACAAGGATGGCAATAATCTGAGGATTAAAGAATGGCGATAGTATTTCTATGATACAAAGAATCATTCAAGCCCTATTCCTAATATTGGTCTGCACGGCTACATTGGCCGGCAGACCAATATCTGATTTGGATGAATATTTTACGCTTGTTACCGGACTGATTGCATTTGTGGGTTTGGTTTTCCGGTCGCATAAGGAAAGACGCCTCAGAATCATAGACATCCTGTTTTTGATGGCGACTGTTTATAGTCTTGCAAATCAGAGGGTTTTTAACGTTGATCTGACCATTAGGTATTTATCAATGGCAGGTGTCTGGTTCTTTGTGAAAGAATCAGATTCTCCACGTTTTGAAAGGGGCTTGTTAAAGGTTGTTGTGCTTGCGGCCGTAGTACACGCTATTGTTGCGGTTTTGCAGTCATTTGGCATACTGTCAAATTACAATTACTTCTTCAAGACTACAGGGTTGTTCGTTAATCCCGGGCCTTTTGGATGCTATCTGTCTTTTGCATTGGCGGCTATTTTCCCTTGTGCCTTATTTAATTATGGATCCTTTGGCAAACCGCATAAGGTATTGTCCATTCTTACCGTTTTACTGTTGCTGTATGGTCTTATACTGTCAGACTCACGTGCTGCATATCTTGCAGTCATAGTAACGGTTATGGTATGTCTATTCTTGAGATTCCGTTCAAGAATAAAGATAAATATGATATACATAGGGGTATTGCTGCTCCTGTTTTCCGGATTATTGTTTGTGCTGTACATGCACAGGCCGTCATCGGCCAATGCGCGTTTGGGTATATGGAAGATAACCGTTCAGGCTGTAGGGCAAAAACCAGTATTGGGTTATGGGACAGATGGTTTCCAGAGGACATACATGCATAAGCAGGCCGATTATCTGACTAACGCCGATGAAGAGATGCGACGCAGCGCCGATGAGGTTAAGACGGCGTTTAATGTGCCTTTGGAACTCCTTTATGAGCAAGGTTTTTTAGGCTTGTTGCTTTGGTGCTCAATAGTATTCCTTTCAATAAAGGGAATACTCGAGTCAACTGATAATAAAAATACTCCTTTGTTGTTCCCTATAATATCATTTTTGGTATTCTCACTTTTTTCCTACCCTCATCAAATATGGGGGTTGACATGTCCTTTTATTGCTTTGTTAAGTCGAGGTGGATATGACAAAACCTTTATTAAAGTGGATGGAAAGACAGAAACAAAGGTATTATCTGGACTGGAGATATCACTGCTGTCGGCATTGCTGCTTTTGTTTGTATCAAGAATTCAGATTGACCGTAATTTGATTAGATACAGCAGGTTTGATATGGATTATCAGGAAGTGGAATCATATCATACTGTAAACAGTATCTTGTACCATTCTCCCAGTCTGTTGTTCTTTTATGCGGATAATCAGATGCTGATGAATGATTATGAAGCAGCCATATCAACAATTACCCAATATAAAAAGTACCGGAACTCCTATACATTTGAAAGGAATCTGGCCTATTCATATGAGATTACGGGAGATACGGTGAAAGCCTTGGAACATTATGAGGTGGCACATGCTATGTGCCCGGGCTACTTGGAACCGTTGTTCTCAATGTTTCTGATATACGAATCAAGACATGACAACCGGGCAGTTTCCCTGGCAAAAGAGATAGTTGATTTCTCTCCAAAAGTAGTTAATTCAAGAACGGATGCAATGAAAGGCAGAACCATTCAATTTCTGAACACTATTAAAGATGATTGATCATACTCTGTTAAAGAATACTTTTTTTGGACATTACTTTCTCCTTGAATTATAAGAATAATATGAAGAAACCGTTTTTTTGTGTATGCTGCTGTGTTGCAGTCTTTCTATTGTCCTGCAGCAGATTGCCTGAAATATCTCATGAAGGTATTGTATTGCACTGAGCTTTGTTCCAATCTAAGATCGTCTCTTAATTGTTAAGCCATTCAACTTTTCGGGTTCATGTCTTTGTGAGATAGTTGGCTTTTTTAGCGTGCAGGCTTTTTCTTGCGGGAGCGGATCATAAGCCAGATGCCGGCAATGATAAAGGGGATGCTCAGGAGCTGTCCCATGTCAAGCGACATGCCCTGCTCGAAATCCACCTGTACCTCCTTACAGAACTCTATGAAGAAGCGGAAAGTGAATATGGCAGCTAAGCAAAATCCGAAATAGAACCCCGTACCCACCTTTTCTTTGTTTTTTCTGTATATCAGAAAGATTATTATGAAGATGAGCAGGTAGGCAATAGCTTCGTAGAGCTGTGCGGGGTGACGCGGAAAGTCTTCGCCAAGCTGTACAAAGACAAAGCCCCAATCCGAATTGGTGGGCTTGCCTATGATCTCGGAGTTCATAAGATTGCCTATACGTATTGCGGCGGCAGTGACGGGAGTGGCCACGCATATCATATCGACGCACTCCAGCAGCTTGACCTTGTACTTGCGGCAATAGAGCCAGATGGCTATGAATATTCCTATGGTCCCGCCATGACTGGCCAACCCTCTGTAACCCTCCATTCTCCATCCGCCCTCAGGCAAAAAGCGAATGGGAAGCAGCATCTCCAGGAAATTCTTTCCGCTGGCAAGGTAATAATCCGGTTCATAAAACAGGCAGTGTCCCAGACGTGCGCCTATCAGAATTCCCAGAAAACAGTACAGGAAGAGCGGTTCGAATGTTTCGTCACTTATACCGCGATCTTTGAAGAACCGTTTGACAAGAAAGTAAGCAGCCACAAGGCCTACCACCCACATGAGAGAATAGTAATGGATGGGCAGACCCAGCAGACGGAAAAAGACTCTGTCGGGGTTCCATATTACTGCAAGAATTTGGTCCATATCAGTGATCAATTGGTTTTATACATTGAAACGGAAATGCATTATGTCGCCATCCTTGACAACATACTCCTTTCCCTCTACAAACAGCTTTCCGGCATCGCGTACGGCGGCCTCGGAGCCGAGTTCGATATAGTCGTTGTACTTGATTACCTCAGCGCGTATGAAGCCCTTCTCGAAATCGGTGTGAATTACACCCGCACACTGCGGGGCCTTCCAGCCCTTACGGTATGTCCAAGCCTTTACCTCAATGGGGCCGACGGTGAAAAATGTCTCCAGATTGAGCAGGCTGAAAGCCGATTTTACCAGCCTGTTCACGCCCGATTCCTCAAGACCCAACTCCTCAAGGAACATTTGACGGTCTTCGTAACTTTCCAGTTCGGCTATCTCGCTCTCGGTCTTGGCGGCAACAACCAGCAACTCGGCATTCTCATCCTTGATGGCCTCCCGCACCTGTTCCACATAAGCGTTGCCGCTTATTATACTCTCTTCGTCAACATTACAGACATAGAGTACCGGCTTGGAGGTGAGCAGAAACAGGTCATGCGCTATCTTCTGTTCTTCCTTGGAATCAAATGTGACGGTGCGAGCCGATCTGCCCTGAAGCAGCGTTTCACGGAAAGCGTTGAGTACATCGGCCATGATCTTAGCCTGCTTATCGCCAACGGCGGCCTGTTTCTGCACCTTTTGCAGACGCTGGTCGATGGTCTCAAGATCTTTGATCTGAAGCTCAATATCTATTATCTCCTTGTCGCGGACGGGATTCACTGTGCCGTCCACATGGGTTACGTTATCGTCGTCAAAGCAGCGCAGTACATGGATAATGGCATCGCACTCACGTATGTTGCCCAAGAATTTGTTGCCCAGACCCTCGCCCTTGCTGGCACCCTTGACCAGTCCGGCTATATCGACAATCTCAACGGTAGCGGGGACTATCCGGCCCGGATTGACAAGTTCGGCCAATTTGGCTAGACGTCCGTCCGGAACGGTTATAATACCCACATTGGGCTCGATGGTACAAAATGGGAAGTTGGCCGCCTGTGCCTTGGCGCTTGAGAGAGAGTTGAAAAGCGTGGATTTGCCAACGTTAGGCAGGCCCACTATGCCGCATTGCAATGCCATAAATATGTCGAATTTTTGTAATGTGCAAAGATAGTGCAAATGAGAGTAGAAACAAACTTGTTTGTTCCTGCCTGAATTAAATTAAAGCATATCATTGTCTATCATCCAAATGATCTCCTCAATCATAGCATCTTCATCATTATTCTGCGGATCATACTCCTTTTTGAGCGTAGCTCCGAAGAGAGCGGCAAACGTCTGGTAAAATCTTGCCTTGAAACTGCCGGCGAAGGCGTTTATAAGCTCATAGCTGGTCTGGTTACACTCCCGGTCAATCAGTTTTATCAAGAGTTTGCCCTGAGAGAGTGTGCATTTCTTCATTACGGGCAGGTACTGATCCCACACCCCCTTTTCAACCGCACTGATATGCTCCTGCTTTGATTTGTCATCGGGCAGAGACTGCAAATAGAGATATGTCTCAACCAGGATGGCCTTTACTTCCAACGCCAAGGGATACATCTTGATCACGTTATTGGTCAGCTTGTCATATCTGCGCTGCTTGCGGGCGGCGGAGAACGTCCGCCGGCCATAGATGGTCACTTCATACAGTTCGTACGAAGGGATGGTGTCTCCCTTATATACTGTTGCCAAAGCCACAAAAACATTTTGCTGCTTTATGCTGTCGGCATACTGCGACATACAGGGTAAGAAGGAGCCAATACCAAGTAACAGTATCAAGATTGTTTTTTTCATAGGTTACAAAAATATCAATATTCGGAATAATTCATACCTTTACACTATCTAAAATCAGTTAAAGTATCATGAAAAGCCACAGAATTGCCTGCGTCTTCACGGCGCTTTGTCTCTCAATGTCTCCTCTTTTTTCTCAAAATTACAACGATCCGGACTGGGACGAGGTCCTCGAACTGCTTCTTTCGGACGACGAGATGTCGTCACCGGCATTCGAAGAGTATGTTGAAATGTATGAACAGATGCGCTCAACTCCGCTTAACATCAACACGGCAACGGTTGAGGAGCTGGAAAGGCTTCAATTCCTATCACCGAAACAGATTGAGGATATACATGCCTACATATATATGCACGGTCCCATGATGACTCTAGGCGAACTTATGTTGACCGGCAGTCTGGACTGGAACACCCGACGTATCCTCCGTCATTTTGTATATGCCGGCGATATTCCTCCCAAACGGCCGGGCATAAAGCCGGAAGAGGTTTTCCGATACGGACGCAATGAACTGACAGGCCGTATGGACATTCCTCTCTACAAGAGGGACGGATTTAAGGAGTATAGTGCCGAGGAGCTGGAGAGATATCCGAACAGGGAGTATCTGGGCGGTCGTCTGTCAAACTCTGTAAGGTACTCTTTTAACTGGAGAGGACGTTTGAGATTCGGCTTCACGGCCGACAGGGATTCGGGCGAGCCCTTCTCTATCAAAGACCGTGCCGGTTTTGACTTTTGGTCGCCCTACTTTTACATCTCCGATGCGGGTCGTCTTAAGACTCTGGCAGCAGGCAATTTCAAGGCGTCGTTCGGCCGGGGGCTGCTTATGAACAGCGGATTCAGTCTTGGGAAAGCCGCTGCCGTGACTTCGATTAACCGCACGGCATCAGGACTCAAGCCCCATTCCTCGCTCTCCGAGACCGGATATTTTCAAGGCATAGGGGGCTCCGTTTCAGTCGGAAAAACCGTTTTTACACTACTGGGCGCATACACTCCGGCCGATGCCATAATAAAGGGCGATTCTCTGATAACATCGTTCAAAACGGACGGATATCACCGCACCGGACTGGAGCTGTCCCGAAGGCATAATATCAGGATCACATCGGCGGCATTCAATGCCAATTATCGTTATAACGGTATCTCATTGGGAACCACTCTGCTTTATGAACGCTTCCCTTACAGCACAAAAACAGTGCCGGGCGGGGAATATGCGGGAGTGTCGGCCGACTGGTCAGTGCGACGGGCCGCCTTCGGTTGCAGCGGTGAAATCTCCTGTTCAAACGGAGGAATGGCGCTGCTGAATGAGTTGAGCCTGCGCCTGTCGCAGAGGTGCGGAATGATGTTGCTCTTAAGACATTACAGCCCATCCTACTACTCTATGCGCTGCAACGCTTTAGCCGAATCGGATGTCAGGAATGAGACAGGTCTGCTTATAGGTTTCTCACGCAGCGGAAAGATTCGAAGCGAAGGGTACATTGACCTGTTCAGACATCCTGAAGCCCGTTACGGAGCCGGCGCCCCTTCAAACGGGATAGATATCAGGCTGCTCTCGGAATGGAATCCCGATGAGAGGAACAACCTGTACGCTGTGGCGCGATTCAAATCCAAACAGAAGGATTGCAAACCCAGCGGAACCCTGGAGTACTGCATTACATGGCGCTGCAGGCTGCGATGGACACATATGTTCAACCAATCGCTGTCATGCCGCACACAACTGTTCTGGTCAAGGTATGATTTTCTGTACGAAGAGATATCCGACGGCGTCGGGATGGAGTTGTCGGCCGAATGGAGGCCCTGCGAGCGGCTATCCTGTTCGGCTGTTGCCGTCCGTTTTCTAACCGAGAGTTATGAGAGCAACATCTCTGTCTATGAAAAAGGACTCAAATATGCTATGGGCTATACAAATCTTTCAGGTAACGGTACCAGAATTGCCATGACTCTCCGCTTCAAGATAACGGACAAATTACAGTTCAACATGAAGGCCGGCTCGCTGATCTATTATGACCGCGATGAGATAGGCTCTTCCCGGCAACGGATAGAATCTTCGCACAAGGAGGATATTAATCTTCAGTTAACATGGAATTTTTAGTAATTTTGCAACTTACCAACCAGTTTTAGGACAATGCCAACTATTCTTTATCAGTCGCCAATATTCGGACCTGTAAAAAGCCGGCGTCTGGGAGTCTCTCTGGGCATAAATCTGATGCCCGCCGACGGCAAGATATGCTCGTTTGACTGTATCTATTGCGAATGCGGCAGAAACAGTACGCACAGAACCAATAAGCGCAGACCGACAAGGGAGGAGGTGAGAGTGGCTCTGAGCAGCAGACTCGAAAAGATGAAGTCGGAGGGTCCCGAACCGAATGTGCTCACCTTTGCCGGCAACGGCGAGCCCACCCTTCATCCGGATTTCCCCGCTATTGTGGACGATGTCATTGCGCTGCGCGACCGGTTCTTCCCCGATGCCAAAGTGAGTGTGCTGAGCAACGCGACCCGTCTGTCGGATCCTGAAGTATTTAAGGCGCTGCTTAAAGTGGACAACAATATCCAGAAGCTGGACACCGTTGATCCGGAATATATCAGACTCTTAAACTGTCCTGCAGGAAACTACAACGTGGAGAGTATCATCGATGCCCTTTGTGAGTTCAAAGGTCATGTCATAATACAGACCATCTTTCTTTCCGGGACACTTGACGGACGCGACATGGACAATACCGCCGATCATTACGTGCTTCCCTGGATCGAAGCCCTGAAAAGAATAGCCCCAAGTATGGTCATGATCTACACCATTGACCGTGAAACGCCTGTAAGCACACTGCGGAAAGCGTCGCGCGAATCACTTAACCGTATCTCATCGCTGCTTGAGCAGAATAGTCTCATTGCTCAGGTATCATATTGAAATTAATCGGAATGAAAACTATCAGAATATTATCGATTGCATTTGTAATCACTTTTTTAAGTCAATTATCCCTATCCGCCGCCGGCCTGGAAGAGGTCTGTAAAAAGATAGACCAAATTATTTGCGAACAGCTGCCGGCCGGCACCGATGTTGCCGTCATGGTTTATGACCTGACCGACGACACAACCCTATATGCCTATAGGGAGAATATCATGTGTCGTCCGGCATCGGTCCAAAAGGTTATAACTTCAATCGTAGCCCTCCATTCGCTGGGAGCCGACTACACCTTTGAGACCTCACTGCGCACACAGGGGCAAATCGGTCCCGACAGCATACTGGACGGCGACCTCTATCTTGTGGGCGGAATTGACCCCGCCCTGTCTGAACATGAGCTGAGACAGATGGCAGCCGACCTTAAAAAAGCCGGTGTAAAACAGATCAAAGGGACGCTGTATGCCGATATCTCACAGATGGACTCGGTATATTGGGGAACGGGGTGGTGCTGGGACGATTCTCCTGCCAGTTTCCAACCCTATATCTCGCCGCTTATGGTCCATCAGGGATTTATAGGAGTAGAGGTAAGGCCCACTGTTAAGGGGAAAGCTCCCGAAGTCTCGCTGTATCCCGCAAACCGTTTCATAAAGGTTGAAAACAGAGCTTTAACCGATATGCCGTCACTGGGCGGATTGGTTATAACCCGCGACTGGGTGAATAATGACAACACTATTTTAGTGAGCGGAAACAGCCGGCGGCGGGAGGCCAAGGATTTGAGTATTGTGGGCTCGGCAGAGTTTACCTTTGCACTGTTCCGTCAATATCTTGAAGACGAAGGTATCGGATATGACAAATATGGGTGGGGCAGATGTCCGACAATCTCCATTTCGTTGTCACAGGTCTCTCACAGTATTGTTCCGATAATGAAAGAGGCCCTGAAAGAGAGTAACAATCTCTTTGCCGAGGCTATGTTCCTTCAGATGGGGCGCCTGACAAAACCGTTGCAGGCAGGATTCGGCGATGCCTCTAAATTCATGGACAATTTTATGGCCCGAAAGTTCGGATTCTCTTCCCATCAATACAACATAGTTGACGGCAGCGGACTCTCCACATACAATTACATTACTCCCTCATTCATGATTGATCTGCTCAAGCTGATGTACGATAATGAGAACCTCTTTCCGCATTTTTACAACAGTCTTCCGATTTCGGGAATGGACGGTACGCTCAAGACACGCCTGAACACGAAGTCCACTATAAACAGGGTGCGCGCCAAGACCGGTTCGCTTACCGGCTCATGTACGCTTGCGGGATACTTGAAAACGGCCGGAGGGCATGATATCGCTTTCTGTATAATGAATGAGGGCGCCATTAAAACAGCGCCCTCAAAGAAAGTTCAGGATGATATCTGTGCCGTACTATGCGGACTGACACACTAGCATCTATAGTTGCTTAAAGGCATAGCCCTGATTCTCCAGCCACTCTATCGCCTTTGGCAGGGCATACCTCAAATTCCGTTCGCTCCTGTAAGAGTCGTGAAACACTATGATTGAGCCGTTTCGGGTATATTTTTTTACTATACTCAGGATCTTTCTGCCCTTCAGTTTCTGATTGTAGTCACGGGTAATGACATCGTAGAAAATAATGTCGTAATCATCCTTCATATAGCGGTAAACCCATCTCTTCATTATACCGTAAGGCGGACGGAACAGCCGGGTCGTGAAATATTTATCACATTTTTTTACATTGTCTATATAGTCCGGAGTACGCATCCGCATACTTTTGACATGATTGAATGTGTGATTTCCTATACGATGCCCGTGGTCCCTTATCATTTTGAAGATATCGGGATGTTTCTGGACATTTTCGCCCACAACAAAGAATGTGGCCTTTATCCCATGTCTGTCAAGCAGATCCAGGACCCAGGGGGTTACCTCAGGAGTCGGCCCGTCATCGAATGTCAAATAGACCGATCGGTCTTCCGGATCTCTCCGGAAGACGCCTTTCGGGTATATCTTGCTCAATATAGTAGATGGTCTTTCTATGAGCATACCAGACCTAATTGATTCTGTTTTGGTACTCTACATACATTTCGTCAAACAACGCCACTGTCTGTGAGAAGGTCTCCTCATCAACAATCTTTTCCAATTGCGGCAGTGTGTATGAATAGAGGATTGTCGCGGCTTTCTCAAATGAATCGGATGAAAGCTTCAGACGACGGTTGTCCATCGACAGATACCATCTCATCTCCATAAGATTTTCGGCTGTAATATCGGTAAGAATGGGGAGAGCCTTCTCGGGCTGATTCAGGAACAGGTACATATTTGCTGCTGTGGTTTCAGTAGAGAGTCTGTAAAAATGATAAGGAATGGTGTTGTAAGGCAGGTTTTCCTCAATGAAATCCAGCACCTCCAACGCTTTTTCATTCTGTCCCTCATTTATAAGCTGTCCTGCAAGCTGTATATAGATCTTACGGTGTGTCCAGATCATTCTCCGGTTTGTCTCGTCCAGATATACACCCGCATTAGCCAGACCTCCAAACTTGAATTTCATCAGATTTTCGTACATCTTTTCCGAATCCAAAACTGCACCGGAATTCTCATCTACATAGCCCAACTTACTCCAGTCAAATGGCGTAATCCGATATGCCAGCCCCTCGAGAACAAAATAGTTGCCAAGATTCAGATGATTGTCCGATTGCACGGTAGTAGCCATGAAGAGAGGTCTCTCCCAGTTACATTGATACAGCATGTCGAGCATCATAAGTTCATTCTTCATAAGATTGCTCTTGCCGACAAGTGAAATGATCATCTTATCCGGCATCTTGGCCTTTGTCTCCTCATCGGTCTCTCCGCGGTACTCCTTAGGGATCATCATTCCGGAACGGAGGACTGCGTCTTTGTCAATCTTGAGCCATATCGAGTCTGTGGGTATGGGCTTGCCCTTCTTTACATAGTTGTCCAAGATGTTCCTCAATTCGAACTCCTGGTAAATCCACTCCCTCTCAGCCTCGCTCCTAGCCTGTTTGAGCGAGTTGTACTTCCTTTGCGGATCGATGGAGACAACTTCGTTAGTACCGCTCTGATACTCTATCCTCTCAAAGGAGATAGGTATAGCCTTTGAATCGTATGCAGGCCGCTTCATCTGGTCAATGTACCAGTCGGTCATCAAATAGCTCAGATTACAGACTCTCGTATCTGTTCTGAACCCTTCGGTTTCGAGGTTGTACCAAAGCGGGAAAGTATCATTATCGCCATTGGTAAAGATAATGGGATTGCCTTTTTCGGGAAGTGTTGTCAGATAATTCTGACCGAAGTCGCGGCAGGTATAGCGTCCGCTGCGGTCATGGTCGTCCCATGTCTGGCTCACCATCTGGATCGGGACAAAAAGACAGATCAGGAATGCCAGCAGAGGAGCGGCCTTTTCGCCGACCACCTTACGCAATCCATCCGATATGGCCGTAACGCCCAGGCCTATCCAGATGGCAAACGCATAAAATGATGCAGCGTATGCATAGTCGCGTTCACGCGGCTGCAGAGGTGTCTGATTAAGGTAAACCACAATGGCCAGACCTGTCATAAAGAAGAGCGAGAGAACCACAAAGAACTGCCTTGTTCCCGTCTTGCCTTTTCCAAACTGCCAGAACAGACCTATCAGACCGAGCAACAGGGGAAGACAGTAGAAAACGTTTCGTCCCGCTCCTTTAAGGTATTCAGGCATAAGTTTACTGTCACCGCCTATCAGCTTGCGGTCTATAAAACCTATTCCGGTAATCCAATTCCCATTTTGGATTTCACCATACAGATTCTGGCTGTCATTTTGACGTCCGGCAAAATTCCACATAAAGTATCGCCAATACATGAAATTAATCTGATACTTTACAAAGAACTGAAGGTTTTCCAGTTGAGTGGGTATGACGGCTTTCTCTTTACGGCCGCATGCATCATAGATATATGTCTTGCCTTTTATGCCTCCACACCAGCTGTTGTACTCCTCAATGTGCTCTGCACTTCTGCTGTACATACGCGGGAAGAGCATATTCTGAGCATATACATATTGCCGCTTGTCATCCTTGACATAGTAGCTGTCTTTCTCGCCGGTCTGTGACTTTTCCATGCGGCCGTATGACTTACCCTTCGTTATAGACTTGGCTATGCAATAATCGCCTTTGGGCTCCCATACCAATCCGGAGCCGTAAGCCTGTCCGTACAGAAGAGGCGTGGAACCATACTGTTCACGGGCCAGATACTCTCCAAGTGAGAAGATGTCTTCCGGTGAATTCTGATCCATAGGCGGATTGGCGGTCGATCGGACCATCATAACGGCGTACGACGAGTAGCCTATGGTTATCATCATGACAGAGAGCATGATTGTATTCAAAACCACAGGAGAGGGCTTGACCCTTTCCGAAAGTTTTTTAGCAAACAGATAGATTGCAACTGCCGACAGGATCAGAAGGCCGAATATTATTCCAGATGCCTTATGTCCGAAAAACGGGATGCCGGTCATAGCTATGGAGAGAAGGAAAGAGATATACATATTGACCTTCCTGTCGCCCCGGTGTGTCTCATATACGCCCCAAATCAAGACTGCCGCAAGCAGAATGACATAGACAATAAGTCCGGTGTTGAATGGCAGTCCCATAGCGTTGACAAAGAGCAGTTCAAACCAGCCTCCCACCTTCACAATACCCGGAACTATTCCATACAGGACCAGGGCAATTATCACTCCTGACAGCAACAACGCCAATAATCCGCCTTTCCAGTCGGGCTCCTTGGCACGTTTGAAGTAATAAACCAGTACAATGGCTGTTATACAGAGCAGGTTAAGCAGGTGTACTCCTACCGACACGCCTATTAAATAGGCAATGAGCACCAGCCAACGGGCGCTGTGCGGCCGGTCACAATTCTCTTCCCATTTCAGTATGAGCCAGAATGTCACAGCCGTACAGAATGAAGAATAGGCATAGACCTCACCCTCGACTGCGCTGAACCAGAATGTATCGCTCCATGTATATGCAAGCGCTCCCACTATACCGGCGCCAAATATCGATATGGCCTGCCATCTGCCTGGGGTGTCGTCTCCTGCGACAAGTTTTCTGGCTAACATGGTTATGGTCCAAAACAGGAACATAATGCACAACGCACTAAGAAGGGCTGACATAATGTTGACCATCATTGCGACCTTGCCCGGATCACTTGTAAACTGTGTAAACAGGTTTGCAGTGAGCATAAATATAGGCGCCCCGGGCGGGTGGCCTACTTCAAGTTTGTAACCGCTGGTTATAAACTCAGAACAGTCCCAGAAGCTGGCTGTAGGCTCTATGGTCATCAGGTAGGTCACTGCAGCTACAGCAAAGACCAACCATCCGATGACTGTATCAAATCTCTTGTAATTCATTGTCGTTTATACCGTTTGTTGTCTGTCAGAAGCCCCAAAGTTAAATTAATAAAAGGTTAAAGGCAACCCAATGACAGTTATTATTTGTTACATATAATGTTGAAAACACTCAAAGATCCTTTCCTATGTCACTGCGGAAATACTTTTTCTCAAAGTTGATCCGGCCGGCTCCCTTAAATGAGAGAGCCAAAGCCTCGTCCCTGTCTTTCCCATATGAACTCACCGCTATTACACGTCCGCCGGCCGTCACCACCCTTCCTTTATCGTCGAAGGCTGTTCCCGCATGGAAGACTATGCTATCCTGAACGCTCTCTATCCCGCTTATAACAAAACCCTTGTCATAATTCTGCGGATAGCCGCCCGAGACAAGCATAATGCATACCGCCGAACGGGGGTCATACTCCAGCCTCTTCGTCTCCAGATTGCCTTCGATCACGCCATTAAAAAGATCAACTATGTCACTCTTCAGGCGCAGCATCACAACCTCGGTCTCAGGGTCACCCATACGGACATTGTACTCGATAACCTTGGGGTCGCCCTCTACATTTATCAGTCCGAAGAAGATAAATCCTTTGTAATCCAATCCATCCTCAGCCAATCCATCGACAGTGGGGCGTATGATGCGGTCCTCAACCTTTTTCATCCACTCCTCTGTGGCAAACGGTACGGGAGAAACCGAGCCCATGCCGCCGGTGTTCAACCCCGTGTCATTCTCGCCTATGCGTTTGTAATCCTTGGCTTCGGGCAGGATCTTGTAATGGCGGCCATCGGTCAAAACGAAGACGGAACTTTCTATTCCGCTCAGGAACTCCTCAATAACAACTCTGGATGATGCGTTGCCGAACATGCCTCCCAGCAAATTGGCAAACTCTCTTTTTGCCTCGTCAAGAGTGGGCAGGATCAAAACACCCTTACCGGCACAAAGGCCGTCGGCCTTAAGTACGTAGGGAGCTTTAAGGGTCTCGAGGAACCGAAGCCCCTCCTCCATATTTTCTGCAGAAAATGTCCGATGGGCGGCCGTGGGTATGCCGTGCCGTTGCATAAACTGCTTTGCAAAATCCTTACTGCCCTCCAGTTGTGCGGCCGCTTTTGAGGGACCGATTACGGACGTTCCGGCCAGTTGCGGGTCATCTCTGAAATAGTCATAAATACCTCTCACCAGCGGATCTTCCGGTCCTACGACCACCATATCTATATTCTTTTCCAACACAAATGCTTTGATGGCTTCGAAGTCGTTGACTTTGATTGGGACATTACGTCCCACAGCATCTGTCCCCGTATTGCCGGGCGCAATGTATAGTTTATCCAAAAGCGGACTTTGGGCTATTTTCCAGGCCAATGCGTGCTCTCGGCCGCCACTTCCTATCAGCAGAATGTTCTTGCTCATTGTTGTTTTTTATTTCCGGATTTGGGACCCTTTTTGGGCATAGGGCGGCCGCTCTCTTTACGGTAGAACCTGCCCTCGGTTTTGCCGAATTGTCTGCCGCCCTCTGAAGCTTTACGAAACGGCTTCCCCTCTGATTTTCGAAAAGACTTATCCTCCGATTTGCGGAACGGTCTGTCCTCGGTTTTACGAAAAGATTTTCCTTCCGTTTTTTTGAATGGCCTGTCATCTCCGGCCTTTTCGGCAAGGCGGGCCTTGTGTCTGAGCGTTGTGCCGCGGCGAACAGGTAAATTCTCCTTTTTGAGGCTGCCTTCACCCCTCTTGAAGCTATCGTAACGTCCGTCAAATATCTCATATTTGCGCAGCTCACAAGGCAGAGCGCCATTGAATAGGGGTATCTTGGCCGATGGTTTCAGCCCAATCCTGTCGAAACATTCGTAGCGATAGCTTATTATCCAGCCCTCGCCTCCCACAAAGCAATGTTTCAGACGCTCACCTATCATCTCATACAATCCCAGAAGGTTTTCATTGGAGAGACGTTCGCCATAAGGGGGGTTGGTTATCATTACGGTACGCTCGTTCACCGGCTGAAAATCCTTGAAATCCCTCACCTCGAAACTTATCATGTTGAGCAGACCGGCCGCCTTAGCATTGCGCCTGGCAGTCAGGATAGCTTTGGGGTCCTTGTCATAACCTCTTATGCTGAATTCGAAACGGCGCTCCCCTGAATCGTCATTATAAATCGATTCAAAGAGGTCACGGTCAAAATCTTTCCATTTTTCAAATGCAAACCTACTACGGAAAAGTCCGGGAGCCATGTTGCGGGCTATCAGGGCTGCCTCGATCGGAATGGTGCCCGAGCCGCACATGGGATCCACAAAGTCGGACTTACCATCCCAGCCTGAGATTAGTATCATTCCGGCCGCAAGCACCTCGTTGAGCGGAGCCTCCATAGCCTCCTGGCGGTAACCGCGTTTGTGAAGCGATTCGCCTGAGCTGTCAAGCGACAGCGAGCAGTCGTCATGCGAAATGTGTATGTGAAAAATCAGATCCGGATTGGCTACGCTCACATTGGGACGTTTGCCATGTTTTTCGCGAAAATAGTCCGCAATGGCATCCTTAACCCTGTAGGCCACAAATTTTGAGTGCCGGAAGTCTTCACTGTAAACGACAGAGTCAACGGCGAAACTGTTACCCGGTAACATATATTTCTCCCACTCAACCTTGCGGCATATTTCATAGACCTCATCGGCGCTTTTAGCCCTGAAGTGAAGGAAGGGAACCAGAATACGTATTGCCGTGCGCAGATGGAAATTGGCCTTGTACATCAGAGCCTTGTCGCCTCTGAATGATACCATCCTGTTGCCGACGGCTACCCCATTGGCTCCTAATTCCTTAAGTTCCTTTGCAAGAACCTCTTCCAGCCCCTGGAAGGTTTTGGCTATCATTTCAAACTCTGTCATCTTTTACCGAAGGATGATATCGGGGTGCAAAGTTACTGATATTTTGCCATTTTTTTCTATCTTTACATCGTCAATAGTTAATCGGTTATGAAAAGAGTAATATTGTATATCGTTGCAATGGTCCTGCTGTTCCCGTTGCAGGCATTGTCCCAAGGTGTAGAGAAAGTCAAGGACTCAAAGGTAAAATACACCAATATAATTGATATGTTGCGCGGCGAACCGGGTGTCACCATTGTAGGCAGCAGCGACGGCGGCACCATGCCCTTAATCTATATTCGAGGAATAGGAACCAATTCCAACTCTGTCGAACCTCTGCTTGTGGTTGACGGAATTCATACCGATAATATAATGTATCTCCGGCCCGAGGATGTCTATTCCATAACTGTAATCAAGGATGGAACGGCGGCTATATACGGCATGCGGGGCGCCAACGGTGTAATAGAGATACGGACCAAATCCTCTGTAGAGGCCGAAAAACAGCGGGCCGAAAAACAAAAAACAGCCCGCAAAACTTCTCGCAGGGAGAGAAGAGCCCTACGAGATAGCCTTGCGGTTGTTTCCGATTCCCTTAAAGTCTCACGGTAACTTTCTTACCGCTATATTTTACTGTCTTAGGCGCACTCTCCACACCGTCCTTAATAAGGATCACGCGGAACTGGCGGTCCTGAAGCATTCCATCGTATGAGCCTTTACGGGCAGCGATTGTCAAGTTTCCGCTCTTGTCTTTCCATGTGAAATCTATCGTACTGAAAGCGCCGTTCTCATAATTATAATTGTCAAACTCATCCTCGTAGAGAGAGAATGTGCCGTCAGCGCCGGCATAGACACGGATCTCAAGGTCATCCCAGGGCTTCTCGGTACAGTACTGTACATCGGGGCCTATAGGTAAGATGGTTCCGGCCTTAACGTAAAGGGGAATCGTATTGATGCCCGTTACGCGGGTAATCTCACGGCCTCCCTCCATCCGCTCGTTGGTGTACCAGTCATACCAGTCAGTGCCTGCCGGCAGATAGAGCGTTGTCTCCTTGGGCTCGCTGAAGTCAACGTCCGTCATACCGCTGCGACTCCAGCTGACAGCTCTGCTCATCGTATATTGGGCCTCCAGCACCGGTGCAACCATAAGTGAACGGCCGAACATAAACTGATCGCCTATGTTCCATACATTGCGGTCGTTCCTGAAATCCATGAACAGGGCGCGCTGGTATGTGCCGTTGTTGGCGCTTACCTCGTGTGCCAGCGAATAGATATATGGCAGCAGGCTGTAACGCAATTTTATAGCCTCCACCAAAGCATCGTACACGGGCTCTCCGGCCTGACCGTAGTGAAAGACTTCACGGGGAACCTCCGTTCCGTGGCTGCGCATCATGGGGCTGAAGGCTCCGTACTGCATCCAGCGCACATAAAGCTCCTGATAGAGAGGATTCCTTGTGGCGCTTCCATCCTGCGAACGCTCATTGTAACTGTTGGCAAAGAAGCCGCCTATATCACTGTTGAAGTTGGGGTTACCGGTAAGCGCAAAGTTCAGACCCGCGGGAACCTGTCTCTTAAGGCTCTCCCAGTTGGACTGCACGTCACCGGACCATGTGTTGGAGCCGTAACGCTGCTGACCGGCAAAAGCCGAACGGGTCAGTATGAGCACACGTTTATCATTATACAGTGCCCGCTGATTGTCATAAACACCGCCTACTGCCAACAGAGGATAGGCGTTACGCACGTGGCGGAACGGACCCATGGCGGTCGGCAGGTCCAGATCCGAATCCCTGAAGCCCAGATGGTCGGGCTCGGTCGAGTCCATCCACCAGCCGTCAATGTCCAGCTCATGCAGACGCTCCAGATGGTTCCAGTATATGTCACGCGCCTCCTGGCTGTACGGGTCATACGGACGTACGCCCGACGGGTAGTCCATCCTTGGCGGCCAGTCGGTCAGTCCGCTCTGAGGCCAGGTCTGGAAATCAAGCAGCAGACCCTTGGGCTGCAGTTCGCGATACTGTTTGGTCATGGGGCCGAAAGAGGACCATATTGAAATCATAAGGTGTGCGTTGCGGTCATGAATATGTTTTATCCAACGCTCGGGATTGCTGAAATCGGGGCTGTTGAACTCCATGGCGTTCCACAGGTAGTTGTTACCCCAGTACTGCCAATCCTGTATCATGCAGTCAATGGGAATGTTCAATTCACGGTAGCGGTCAAGCACTCCGGTAAGTTCGGCCGAGGTCTTGTAGCGCTCGCGGCTCTGCATAAATCCAAAGCTCCAGAGCGGCAACATCGGCACGGTGCCTGTAAGCTCACGTATGCCTGCTATAACTCCATCGGCATCGCCTCCATAGATGAAATAGTAGTCTATGCATCCGCCGTTGTCGGAGATGAACGAAAAACTCTCCTCATTTGCCCGGAAAGTGGTGGGAGAATAATTGTCCCAGAACAGTCCGTAACCCTTTATGGATTGGATTATGTTGCAGTAGTCGTCGGTGTTACCCTGTATCATACGGCGGTTGGTGCCGCGCATATCCATACGTCCCTCCTGTAAGATTCCAAGTCCGTAAATAGGCTCATCCGGGTCTATGCTGAACGACTGCGATACATTCAGGGCAGCATACTGAGTCTGAGAGGCATCTCCGTGACTGTATGAGAGCTCCTTGAGAAGATTATTTCCTCTCTTATCCAGGAAAGAGACATTCCCGCCTTTTACCTCTACCGTCAGTTCGGCCGATTTATAGACCTTGCCGGATGCGGCCTCGGAGGAGGTTACCTTGACCTGTTGCGGCTCCATAGTAACAGAGAGGCTCTGTTTGGGAGTGGTATTGTCAGCCGCTGTCTTGTAAATATGTACAATCGAGGGGGAGTAGAACGTCACTTCAACGTTCCATTCCGAGACTTGTGCGCTGCTCAGGCCGAACAGACCGGCAAGCGCAAAACAAAAACTTACAATTTTCTTCATATTCATATTAGTTGTTGGTTAGCATCATTAATCTTTCAGGGGCCGGAGAGGCGACAAAATAATATTTTGATCGGCTTTCCGGAATACCGGTATGCGGTATGGGGCAACGGGTATATCCACATACTGGCCGCCCTTATACACCGTTTCGCTATCCATTTTGCGATAGTGTTCATCCGTCTCATCGTAATCCGAAACGTAGCTGTCGAAAAAGACCCAGCCCGGCCCGTATTTGGGCAGATATACACGCATGGTTTCAACACCCGGTTCGGTGACGGGACAGACAAGCAGGGAGGGGCCGAACATATACTGGGTCTGCTGTTTGAGAGCCTCGGTATCATTGGGAAAATCGAAGACAAGCGGACGCATAATGGTGTAGTTCTCGTTGCTTACCCTGTCGGCGCACTCCTTGATATAATTGAGAAGTTGGTAGCGCAGATTTATCTGTTCGCGGAAATTTTTCTGGGTCTCAACAGAGTAGTTCCATGGCTCGGTGCGGCTCATATAGCCGTGCACACGCATGAAGGGCAGGAATACGGATGTCTGCAGCCAGCGCAACATACGCTCCTGATAGTCGGCATTTGTGTACTGGTCATTGGGACGGAAAAAGCCGCCTGCATCGTAAGTCCACCAAGGCTGGCCGGTAGCCATAAGGTTCAAGCCTCCTGCAATCTGACGTCTCAATGTCTCCCAATCATTACCCACGTCACCCGACCAGTTTATGGCGCCGTAACGCTGTATTCCGGTAAATCCGCTTCGAGTCAATATTATGGGTTCACGGTCAGGCTGGCTCTCTCTGAGACCGTTGAAAACCGTATGGTTTACCATATTGGGATATGCGTTGCGATAGAATTCTCCGGGAATGGTGCCGCCCGCTACCATACGTCCCCGCAGGTCATCATTCTCAGGCTCGGTAGCATCCAGCCACCATGCATCTATTCCCGTGGGCAGCAATTTCTCGCTGAAATTCTTCCAATAAAGAGCGGCAGCATCGGGGTTGAAGAAGTCAATCCAGTCCGTACCCTCTATGTAATAACCTTTGGAAGCCATATCACGGCCCACCTCGCAGTTGCGGTCTATTTTGGACCAGACAGAGAGCATGAGTCTCATATCCATTGCATGCAGCTCATCGGTCATGGCCTTTGGATTTGGGTATCTGTCCTCATCGAATTGCATGGCGTTCCAGCCGTACTTGCCCCACCACTGCCAGTCCTGAACAATTATACCGGTACGGTAACCCTCATCAAGCAGACGGTGTGAATTGTTGAGCAGTTCGGCCTGGGTGTTGTAACGTTCACGACAGTGTATATAACCCAGCGCCCACTCCGGCACGGAGGGGACCTTTCCCGTAAGGTTGCGGTATGTGCCAATTACCTCATCGGCGCTGCCGGCAAACAGGGTATAGTCAAGCGCCGTTGCCACGGGCGAACTGAATGTGGTGACATCCGTCACCTGCCTTATTCCCACAGAAGGTCTATCGCCGCGTGAACCGCTGACAAAGATCTTATGCTTGCCTGCTTTAAGATTGATAATGATTGATGAGGTGGGCGGCAGCCATGTGTTGGTGACATCAATAACAGTATCGCCGTCAATCATCATAAAGTGTTTACGTGCCATACTTTGACCAACGTCGAGCAGCAGGGAGTATTCACCGCCGGCGCTAACCTCGAATTCACCGCTGAAATCATTGAAAGAGCGACGCTCGCGAATGTTGCCGGCTGTTCCCGTGGCGTCCACAACGACCGATGTTCCGTCGGCTTCACCCTGCTGTAATTCAACGATGGTTTCCGAAGGATTGTAGTCAACAAGTCCGTAATTGTTCCAGAGTATTCCGTAACCCTTGCCGGATATGACCATAGGGATGGAGATCTGCGAATTTACCTGAGTCAGCCGACGAGTCAGTCCGCGTATGTTCAGATAGCCGTCCTGAAACTGACCGGTCCCAAACAGGAACTCGTCTTTGGGAGTGAGGAAAGACTGGCTTACGGCAAGCGAATTGAACTCTCCCGTGCGTCCAGGCGTAACTATGCGCGAATTCGGTTTTTCCTTAAGAAGGACTTTTCCTGCAGCATCAAGGAAGGTTATATTACCGTTGCGAAGATTGATTGAAGCACTGATGTTACCGGGATCGGTTCTCATAACAATCCTTCTTCTCTTTATTTCGTGGATTACCGGGTATGCTTCCGCTGAGCTGTCCATATAGATAAGGTTTTCAAGCTCAGGAAACTCCATATCCACCGGCGCACAAGTAACCCGGAATGCATTATCGGCAATAGCCCTCACGGTCAGATTTCCCTGAGGAACAACTATGGTAACACCGCTATGAACGGCTTCGATTTTGGCATTCCGGTTACTGCATGAAGCAAACAGAACACCTGTAATCAAAAAGAGAATAATCCTTTTCATACTTCATTATTAAACAACTTGGTTAGATATATTTCTTTATACACAAACAACATAGCAACATTTCTTCGACTGTTTTCAGCGTAAAAACAGCGAAGCCATATGTCATCCACATACAAAATTAAAGAAATTAATTATATGGCAAAAAATTATCTGCTAAAGTGTATTTTTCCGTTCCTAATGAATATTCCCTGCTCCGGAATAGCGTTTATCACCCTTCCGTTCAGATCGTAAACAACATCGTCTTTCTCACTTCTATCTGTTTTGACAGACTTCACACCAACCGGAATACTCCTTGCTTCAACACCATCGTTCGTTACGCTGTAATCGACACCGGATATCGAAGCGGTCTCTTCAGTAAGGACAACATGGTGCGGTTGCGTCAACATTCTGTATCCTACTGCATCGATAATTACATCGTACTCTCCGAACGGTATATCCGAGAAACGGTAAGCGCCGTCGGTATCGGAAACGGTTTTGGCAATCAAATTATTGTTGGCGTCTCTCAAATAGAGAGTATAAGCGTTCCGGGTATGATTGTTAAAAGGCGAGCGTGCAGGCGCGTTAAGGTCTCCTATTGCTTCATATATTTCACCTTCAACAACACCGCTGCCGGTTGTGGGCACAATCGCATTTATAAGCTTGACAACAAAGATAGAGTCCTCCCAATGTAAGGTATAAGAGGGATGATTTACAATATCGGCATCGCTCCAAAGAGGTGTGTTGGAGAAATATGTTGTCTCGTTATCGGCACTTCCCGGAACTCTGATATAGTAATCGCCAATTATCATGTCAAGTACAATGGTGTCGCCTATGATATGCATAATACTGTCGGCAATGTTAACAATCTCTATTCCTCCCGAAATATTTTTTTTCAGCAACTCGATATCACGTACCACGGGAGCTCCGTCCAGCTCTGTTTGAATATGCATTGGTTGAGAATAGAAACCTGCATACAGTTCTTCTACCATCCTGTTTCCAAACATAGTACAGGTTTGAATCAATGAATACTGATTATTTGGCAAATGAAAATCATATATTATATCAGTCAAACTGTCACAATAAAAGGCATATTGCCCCTCTTTAATGGTAACTATCTCATTGATTGGAATATCAATCATCGGCATAGTTTGTGTAACGGTGTCGTATTCACCAAAGCATGAGATATTGATCATTGAAAGGACCTCTTCCGGGAGAATATAATTGGTATTGATTATAAACCCGTCGCTTCCCTTATATTCAAAAGAGCTGTAAATGGGGTATCTGATTATTGGCGATTCTACCTGAAATAACAGACTGTAGTGTTCATCATCACCCTCTATTAACAGAACCAATTGATAACCCACATCATCTGCTGTTGCTGTATAAGTGGCAGAATCGGCACCTTCTATAAGTGTCATCTCATAACTGTTGGGGTTACGTCTGTACCACTTGTATGTACAATAAGAGTAGGGATACATCACAGTCTCAAATTTTTTATTTTCTGCATTGTAAGCTTCCATATGGAATTCCGGCTGCTCAAAGACATCGCCTACAAATTCCTTGTAGCCAAAATCACTGCTCCAGGATGTCATTCTGGAACGGCGCTGCTGTTGCTTAACCAGTACGGAATTTGATACATATCCGTCCATTACTCCTCCGTTCAGTTTAAGACGAAAATTGATCTCATTCCCCAAATATTTAATATCAATGCTGAAATTATCTCCTGTAGTTGTGCAAACTTCATTGTTATATAAGAAATCTTTCCATGTATCGGACTTTGAATCGTATATCTGTAAAGTGTAGCTCTCCGCTCCAAATATCGATGGATAGGGGAATTTTAAATCGGCATAAAAATAGAATATAGGATCCCCGTTAAAGTATATGACATAGCTGTTAACCTTTTCCAGATGTAAACAGCCCACTGTTCCCTCTGCGGCTCCGGGAGGCATGTGATCCAATATGGGCAGCGGACCGTCAATTCCGGGAATCACATCGTCCATTTTGTGCTGGGCCATTGCCATAGCGCTGAATAAGAAGATCAAACAGAAAAAAAGCTTCTTAAATAAAGTCTGGTGTTTCATTTTGTTTGGAATTTATGAAATTAATAAAATTTATATTTCTGTAAAGTTACTTCAAAATATTTATCAAACAACTGTCAGCTTTAAAATAATTCTCTCAAAAGAACAAAAAAGGGTTATTTGCCAACTCTATATCAATTTTGCGCCATCTGAGTAGAGCATAATCGGAATTGAAAAATCATCGGATAAAGACATTTTTGTTTGCTCTTATACCCATTTGCATTATCTTCGCATCCCAAAATGCAACATATAACCAAATATAAATCATATAAGACAATGAACCATAAACCTATCTCTCTCTCCATTATTATTTTGTCATTTTTTTCACTGTTCAATTTCAACTCCGAAGCTGCAGCCCAACCGGTTCCCAAAGTGCCGGATTATATGGTGTTTGCCGGAGATACCATACGCTTTGACCGTGCCGATCTGCGCGAACGCATGGACAGGGAGCTCATAGCTTTTACCTATTCTCACAACGCATCCGCCCTTATAATCAAAAGGGCCAACCGCTATTTTCCGCAAGTAGAACCGATTTTGAAACGTATGGGAGTTCCCGATGACCTGAAATACCTTATGGTCATTGAGAGCAATCTTGATCCCCAGGCGGTTTCGGGCGCAGGCGCCGCCGGACTCTGGCAGTTCATACAGTCAACCGGCAGGTCCTACGGCCTTGAGGTAAACGCAAATATTGACGAGAGATACAATCTGGTGAAATCCACCGAGGCCGCATGCAAATATCTGAGCGATGCATATGCAAAATTCGGCGACTGGATGACGGTGGCGGCCAGCTATAACGGCGGACAACAGGGAATGGTGCGCCGCATAGAGAATCAGCGTCAAAAGAGTGCATTGAATATGTGGCTTGTCGATGAGACATCGCGTTATATGTTTCGTCTTTTAGCTGCCAAGATGATGCTTGAGAACCCGCATCAGTTCGGATTCAGTTTCACACCCGATGAACTTTATCCCTATATTCCGCCGAAACGTCAAATTACAATCACTAACCCTATTGACGACCTCGTCAGTTTTGCGGAAGAGAACGGGATCACGTATGCAGAGCTGAAACGTGCAAATTTGTGGCTTAGGGAGGCAAAACTGAACAACGCTTCACGCAGGACTTACGTAATTGATATTCCCGATATGGAAGCGCTTCATTACACCCCCTCTGAAACCAAGGTTCACAGTTGGGTCTGGTTAAAATAAAATCCTGTCATAGCTCTATGGGGTTATTGTTGCTGATTTTGTGTAATTTTGCAAAAAATCAGATTTTTCCCTAAGAATGGAATACAATTTCAAGGCAATTGAGAAGAAGTGGCAGGAAAAATGGGTAAAACAGGGCACTTACAATGTTTTTGAAGACCCCTCCAGACCCAAGTATTACGTACTTAACATGTTTCCCTATCCGTCAGGGGCGGGACTGCATGTAGGACATCCGCTGGGTTACATAGCATCGGACATATATGCACGCTACAAAAGACAGTGCGGCTTCAATGTACTCAACCCCATGGGGTATGATGCATATGGTCTGCCTGCCGAACAGTACGCTATTCAGACGGGCCAGCATCCGGCCATAACCACAGAGAATAATATTAACCGCTATCGTGAACAGCTTGACAGAATAGGGTTCTCGTTTGACTGGAACCGTGAAGTGCGTACCTGTGAGCCGGATTACTATCACTGGACACAGTGGGCTTTCATAAAGATGTTCAATTCATACTACTGCAACAAGCTTCAGAGCGCGCAGCCCATAGAGAATCTGATCGGACACTTTAAAAAAAGGGGAACGGCAGGTCTTGATATAGCACAAACCGAGGAACTTTCATTTACTGCAGATGATTGGAGGACAATGGATGAGAAACAAAAATCCGATGTTCTTATGAACTATCGCATTGCCTATCTGGGTGAGACTATGGTTAACTGGTGCGCCGAATTGGGTACCGTTCTGGCTAATGACGAGGTAATAGACGGTGTCTCCCAACGAGGCGGATTCCCTGTGGAGCAGAAGAAAATGAAACAGTGGTGCCTGCGTATATCGGCCTATGCCCCGCGTCTGCTGGAGGGTCTTGACACCATAGACTGGTCGGACTCCATAAAGGAGACTCAACGCACCTGGATTGGCCGTTCCGAAGGTGCCGAGATACTGTTCCGCGTAAAGGATAGCGATATAGAGTTCACCATATTCACCACCCGTGCCGATACCATATTCGGCGTGACATTCATGGTGCTTGCTCCCGAAAGCAAATTGGTGGAGCAGCTTACAACACCCGCACAAAAGGCCGATGTTGATACCTATCTGTCGGCCGTTAAGAAGCGTACCGAACGCGAGCGCATAGCCGACCACAAGGTAACAGGCGTATTCAGCGGTTCATACGCCATCAATCCTCTTACCGGCGAAGATGTTCCTGTCTGGATAAGCGATTACGTATTAGCCGGCTATGGGACGGGCGCCATTATGGCCGTTCCCGCCCACGACAGCCGGGACTACGTATTTGCCAAACATTTCGGTTTAGAGATACGTCCGCTCATAGAGGGTTGTGACGTATCGGAGGAGAGCTTTGTGGCCAAGGAGGGAATAATGATGAACTCCCCCCGCCCCGATTTTATCTGTGAGGGCGGACTTGTACTGAACGGACTCTCTGTTGAAGAGGCTATAGCCGCAACCGAAAAGTATGTTGTGGAGCACAATCTAGGTAAGGTAAAGGTCAACTACCGCCTGCGTGATGCTATATTCAGCCGCCAGCGCTACTGGGGCGAGCCCTTCCCCATCTATTATAAAGACAAAATACCTACAATCGTTCCCGAGGAGGCTCTGCCGCTTGAGCTCCCCGAAGTTAGCGAATATAGACCCACCGAGACCGGCGAACCGCCACTCGGACATGCCAAGAACTGGGCCTTTGATATAAGGACAAACAAGGTGGTAAGTAATTCCCTAATTGACAATATCAATGTGTTTCCGCTTGAGCTGAATACCATGCCCGGCTTTGCAGGCTCATCGGCCTACTATCTGCGTTATATGGATCCGCACAACGATAAGGCGCTCGTAAGTCCCGAAGCCATTGCCTACTGGAAAAATGTTGACCTCTATATTGGCGGTTCGGAGCATGCCACCGGCCACCTTATCTATTCCCGCTTCTGGAACAAATTCCTTAAAGATATCGGTATAAGCAAGGTGGAGGAGCCATTCAGCAAACTCATCAATCAGGGTATGATTCAGGGCCGCAGCAATTTTGTCTATAGGATAAAGGATACCAACACATTTGTCTCCTGCGGTCATAAAGACCAATATGATACCACACCGCTGCATGTTGATGTCAATATGGTAGAATCCGATGTGCTTGATATTGAGAGGTTCAAGGCCTGGCGTCCCGAATATGAGACCGCCGAATTCATTCTTGAAAACGGCAAATATATTTGCGGATGGGCTGTCGAGAAGATGAGCAAATCCATGTACAATGTAGTCAATCCCGATGATATAATAGAGAAATATGGTGCCGACACACTGCGTATATACGAGATGTTCCTGGGTCCCATAGAGCAGTCCAAACCCTGGGACACCAATGGTATAGACGGCTGCCACCGGTTTATCCGCAAAATGTGGAACCTCTTCTTCGATAAAGTGGGTAAACTTAGTATATCAAATGAGACACCTTCAAAAGAGGAACTCAAATCTGTTAACAAACTCATTAAGAAGGTAACCGAAGATATAGAAGAGTTCTCATACAACACATCGATAGCGGCATTTATGATTTGTGTGAACGAACTCACTACGCTTAAATGTAATAATCATGAGGTGTTGACGGACCTTGTAAAACTAATAGCCCCGTTCGCCCCCCATATAGCAGAAGAGCTCTGGGAGGCTCTTGGGAACAGCGAAACCGTATGTGATTCCGATTGGCCGAAGTATGACGAAAAATGGCTTAAAGAGGATGTTGTAACCTACTCGATATCATTCAACGGAAAGACCCGGTTCACTATGGATTTCCCAACAGACGCTACTAGGGAAGAGATTCAGGATGCCGTTCTGGCCAATAAACGGACTCAAAAATATATAGACGGGAAAAATATTCGTAAGGTAATTGTTGTACCGCACAAGATAGTTAATATCGTATTATAAGCCATATGGAACTGGTTTTCGCCACCAACAACAGCCATAAACTTCAGGAGGTCCGGCAAATTTTGGGAGAGGGGTTCAAAATACTTTCACTCTCGGATATTGTCTGCCTCGAGGATATACCGGAGACATCGGACACCTTTCAGGGAAACGCCCTCCAAAAGGTACGTTATGTAAAGGAGCATTACGGTTGTGACTGTTTTGCCGATGACACCGGACTGGAGGTTACGGCACTTGGCGGAGCGCCCGGAGTACACTCCGCACGTTTTGCCGGAAACCATAATTCTGAAGCCAATATAGATAAGCTTCTTCTCCTGTTGAAAGAAAAAAAAGACCGGAGTGCACAATTTAGGACAGTTATTGCGTTATTACTTAGCGGTAAAGAGATTTTTTTTGAGGGGATAGTTAAAGGGAAAATAGGAACAGAACGTCACGGTAAGGGAGGATTCGGATATGATCCTGTTTTCATTCCGGACGGATTTGAAGAGACATTCTCTCAAATGGATTTTGAAAACAAAAACCTGATAAGTCACAGAGGTGCAGCCGTAAGAAAACTGGCAGATTATCTGAAAAAAATATGATACAGAAAATAAGAAAAGCTGCGTTTGCCGTATCTGTTGCGGTGACGTTGGTTTTGCCTTTCCAAAAAACCGAAGCAGGTATTCCTATAGGACATTGGAGATCACACCAGGCATACAGTGACGCAACTATATCATTAAAGGCATTCGGGCAGATTTTTGTACTTAGTGACGGTTCGCTATATTCATATAACCCCGATGATGACGCCGTTTTCACCTACGATAAAACAAGCGGTTTGAGTGACTACCAAATTACCACCATGGCCTACTGTAAGGCTGAAAACTCTATAATTTTGGTTTACTCGAACGGAAATATTGACATTCTTTACGAAAACGGTAAGCTCTTTAATTTCACGGATCTTAAAAATTCAACTGTCATTGACAAATCCGTCTATCAAATCAAAATTTCCGGAAACATAGCATATCTTTCATCGGGAGCCGGTCTTATCTTTTTTGATTTACACAGACTTGAAATAAAAAATACGTATAGATTCAATTCACCGGTAAAAACCTTCACTCTTGACGGAGATTCCATCTTTTGTGCTACTGAAAAGGATGGTATAATGTTGGGTAACATAAATGACAATTTATTGGACCGTAACAACTGGAAACAGTTCCATAGCCAGAGGTTTATAGACCTTTTTACCTTTGATGGAGAGCTTATTTGCAGATCCTATGACAAGAGAGTCTGGAAAATTAACAGGACAAATTCTACTCTTCATAATATTATGGACAGAGTGGAAAATATTTGTCTGACGGATGATAAAATGATTCTCTTGCAAGATTCTATTATACACATTTACAACTCACTTGATAATTACGATTCCTACAAATTTCAAAATTTCAAAATAAATCATCTGTTTTTTGAAAAGAACAGTATTTGGTCAAGTTGCGGTACCGATGGTTTGTGTCAATTTGAATTGGCAGATAACGAATACCGATGTAAAAAATACAGAATCATGCCGAACGGACCGAGACGTAACCTGATTCATTCCGTAAGTTGGCCTGAAACAGACAAGATGCTGGCTGTAAGCGGTTGCCAAAACTATTTTGGAATTAACTATCCAGGTACGGTAATGATAATGGAAAATGGAAAATGGAAATCATTTCAAGATAATATTAATGAGATAACCGGTCTCTCTTATATAAATCTTACCGAAGCTGCTCAAGATCCGCAAGACAGGAATCATATTTTCGTCGGATCTGCAAGACAGGGTCTTTATGAGTTTAAAAATGGTTCTTTCCATAAACTTCATACCTGGGATAACAGCGGTCTTAAAAATATTCTTGAAGTTCGTAAATATGATTATGTCAGTGTAAGCAGTCTTCAATATGATAATGATGGTAATCTTTGGATGACAAACAATGAAGTTGACACAATAATTAAAGTTCTAGAACCTGACGGCAACTGGTTTGGACTCTATTATAAAGACATTGCCGGATTACCTACATTCAAACAACTCAGGTTTGGTAATAATAATCTTGTGTGGATCAATTCTTCAAGATATATTCCGGGAATTGTATGTATTGATACAAAAGGTACTATAAAAAATAACAAAGATGATAAAATCAGGTTTTCCGGACCTGTTTTTGTCAATCAAGACGGATTAACGGAAGAAATTTCCGATATTTTCTTTTATGATTTTGACCTTGACGGTACTATGTGGATAGGTACAAACAGAGGTATTTTCATTCTCAAAAACCCTGACGATTTTATTAATACCGATAAACCTGTTTTTGAAAGAATAAAAATTTCAAGGAATGATGGCAGCGGACTGGCCGACTATCTGCTAAACGGAGTCCTAACTACTGCCATTTATATAGACCAAGGAAACAGAAAATGGATAGGAACTCTCAGTAACGGTGTTTTTTTACTGAGTCCTGATGGAACAGAAGAACTGGAACATTTCACAACAGAGAACAGTCCCTTGCCTTCCGATAATATTTTAAGCATAACGAAAAATGGTCTTGACGGTTCTGTTTTCTTTTGTACAGACAAAGGTATAATTGAATATGGCGGAACAGCTAGAGATCCGGAAAACACTCTTTTAGACTCCTCTATTACTGTATATCCTAATCCTATTATGCCAGATTCAGAAGATATGATAACAGTAACAGGGTTAACTGCAAACAGTACAATAAGATTTACCGGAGTTACGGGAAATGTTCTGCATATTGGAAGGTCTAACGGCGGTTCATACAGCTGGAATCTTCATGATAACAGAGGAAACAGACTATCATCGGGCATATACTATGCCATCATTACCGATAATGAAAATAAAAAGAGTGTCAGCATTAGTTTTACTGTCATTAGATAAAGTTTTCAAGAAGACATTAATAAATATGATTTGTTTTTTTTTGTTTTTTATTTTATGATGTTATTTTTATCCTGTTGAATGTGTTGAAAACTAATGTAAAATATTATTACTTTCATTTTTCAATATGATTGTTTATATTAAAAATATAAAATTAACAAGTTATTTTATTGATATTATTTAATATAGATGGTTTATTAACAACAGTTGAAATCTTATTTTTTATATCTTTTATTTTTATTCACCTTTTATTCTGTAAAAAAAATATTAGAAAAGAGGAACAAAATATAAGGGTTATCATTTTGATTTTACATTTGTATTTTGATATGGGAAATAAAAATTAATATCCAAAATTATAATCCAAATTTTAATAAGAAACTTTTAACAAACAATTCATAGGTTTTCAACATTATTGAGAAAAAAAGAAGTTTTACACGCAAAATAAGAGAACATAAAATGAGAAAACTCAAAATAGAGGAATTAGACCGGATGAAGGTTGAAGAATTTAAGAAAAGCAGAAAATTTCCTGTTACTATTGTTCTTGATGACGTAAGAAGCCTTTATAATGTGGGCTCTTTATTTAGAACATCCGATTCTTTTCGTATAAGAGAGCTTATTTTATGCGGAATAACAGCCACGCCCGAAAATTCTTTGGTTGAGATTCATAAGACTGCTCTTGGTGCGGAGGAGACGGTAAAATGGAGTTACGAAAGGAGTTGTATTGACTGTGTAAAGCGACTGAAAGAGAAAGGTAACGTAACTGTTGCTGTTGAACAGGTGGAGAAAAGTATCAAACTTCATGAGGTTAAGTTGAAAAGCGAAACCGATTATGTTCTCATTTTTGGTAATGAGGTAAAGGGAATTAAACAGAGCGTGGTAGATATTTGTGATTTTTCACTAGAAATTCCTCAATACGGCACAAAACACTCTTTGAATGTCTCTGTATCGGCCGGTATTGTATTATGGGAGTTTTATCGCCAGCTGAAGGATATTTTAGTTTAAATTCCGGCTTTAAAAAATAAAGCCGGTCATATTTTCAAGATAAAAACGGCAGAATAATTTGGTCTAATTCAATGTGCTTCAAGCCAGTTGTCTCCCCAACCGGTATCAACAACCAAAGGAACCGATAAACTTTGGGCTTTTTCCATCTCTTCTACTACAATTTCCTTAACTAAATCCTCTTCACCGCCAACAACATTGAAATTGAGTTCGTCGTGAACCTGAAGAATCATTGTTGATTTTAAGTTGAGCTCCGTGAACCGCTTATGGATGGCTATCATAGCCAGCTTGATTATATCGGCAGCGCTTCCCTGTATAGGTGCATTGATAGCGTTTCTTTCGGCATAACCGCGTACCGTTGCATTTTTTGAATTAATATCGGGAAGATATCTCTTTCTTTTCAGAACAGTCTCTATATAACCCCTTTCCCTAGCCTTTTCAATAGAATGGTCAATATAAGATTTGATTTGAGGATATGTTTTGAAATAATTATCAATCAAATCCCGGGCTTCCGTTCTTGAGACATCCATTCTTTCGGCAAGCCCAAAAGGTGAAATACCATAGATTATTCCGAAATTTGCGGTTTTTGCACTATTTCTTTCTGCAGGAGTAATTTGTGACAATTCTTTATGGAATATTTTAGAAGCAGTGGCTCTATGTATGTCATGTCCCTGCATAAAATCATCAATCATTTTTTCGTCACCGCTGAGATGGGCCATTATTCTCAACTCGATCTGTGAATAGTCTGCCGAAAAGAATTTGCATCCCGGATCGGGAATGAATGCTTTCCGGACCTCTTTTCCATCCTCATCCCGAATGGGAATATTCTGCAGATTGGGATTACTTGAACTGAGTCTTCCTGTGGCTGTTACGGTCTGGTTGTATGAGGTGTGGATTTTGCCTGTTTTCCTGTTGATCAACAACGGCAGTGAGTCAACATAGGTGCCCAGCAGTTTTTTTAGTTTTCGGTATTGCAGAATAAGTTCTATAACAGGATGTCTGTTCTTTATTGACTCCAATACGCTTTCCGAAGTGACATACTGTCCGGTCTTGGTTTTTTTAGGCTTATCTATAACCTTTAGTCTGTCAAAAAGGACTTCACCCACCTGTTTGGGTGAAAGTATATTAAAGTTGTATCCGGCTAGACTGAAAATTTCTTCTTCGATGATTTTCATTCTCCCGGTTAACAGAATTGATGTCTCTTTTAAAGATTCCGTATCAATTCTGACACCGTTGCGTTCCATATAGGCCAAAACCCTTACAAGAGGCATTTCAACATCCTTGAAGAGAGGATAGGTCCCATCTTTTTTCAGTTCCCGTTCCAGTATCTCCTTTAATTGCAAGGTTATGTCGGCATCTTCACATGCATATTCATAGATCTGCTCCGGCGTGAGGTCGGCCATGCTCTTCTGATTTTTCCCTTTAGCCCCTATCAGTTCTTCAATATGTATTGTTTTGTAATTCAGATAGACCTCCGAGAGATAATTCATATTATGGTTAAGTTCCGGCTGAAGAATGTAGTGGGCAATCATCGTATCAAAAAGTTCTCCTTTCACTTCAATTCCGTAATTTTCCAGAACAAGCATGTCAAATTTTATGTTCTGTCCAATTTTAAGTTTTGACTCGTTTTCGAACAGAGGTTTAAAAATATCAAGCATCCTCTCTCTCTCTTCTCTCTCCGGTGAAATTGTTACATACCAGGCTTCATGAGCTTTGACGGAAAAACTCATTCCTACAATTTCGGATGCTATCGGGTCTATTCCGGTTGTTTCCGTGTCAAAACAGAAAAAATCACAGGTCGAAATTTTGTCAGCTAAAAGTTTGGCACTTTCTTCATTATCAACAAGATGATAGTTATGTTGAGTCGAATTTAAGTCTCTGAGATTTGAAAATTCCAACAAGCCTTGCCCTTCGTCCGCAATTTCTTCAAACAGATCGCCATGAAAACCCTCTTTTTTCCCTTTAATCGGCTCTATAACTCCTCCTCCAAGAATTTTAGTTTGGTCGGCTTCTTTTTTTGCAGGACCGCCTATTTGAGAAATCGTTTTTGATCTGAATCTGGAAAGTAGAGTACTGAATTCCAGAGATTCAAAAAGAGCCGTGAGTTCGGCTTCATCGGGAGCAACCAATTTCAGTGATTCCATATTAAGCTCAACCGGCACATCGGTTTTGATGGTTGCCAGCGTCCGGCTTAATAAAATCATCTCCCGGTTGTTTTCAATTTTTTCTCTTAAAGCACCCTTTACTTTATCGGTGTTGGCCAACAGAGTATCTATATCACCAAACTCATCTAAAAGTTTGATTGCAGTCTTTTCACCGACTCCCGGACACCCCGGAATATTGTCAGAGCTGTCACCCATAAGTCCGAGCATCTCAATTACCTGAGCGGTTGATTTAAGCCCGTATTTTTTTTGAACATTTGCCGGCCCCAGTATTTCATATCCGTTGTTCCCGTATTTAGGCCGGTATAACAAAATGCGATCGGTTACAAGTTGACAAAAGTCTTTATCGGGCGTCATCATGTATGTTGTTGCTCCCTTTTTCTCTGCCTTTTTTGAAAGGGTTCCAATAACGTCATCGGCTTCAAAACCGGGAACTTCAATTATTGGTATTCTGTATGCTTCCAATATCTGTTTTATTATTGGTACGGATTCTCTGATGACTTCCGGCGTCTCCTCTCTTTGAGCTTTGTATTCTTTATATAATTCATGCCGGAAAGTTCCGCCGGGAGGATCGAAGGCTACTCCTATGTGAGTCGGACTCTCCTTGGTAAGAATATCTTCCAAAATATTTACGAATCCCAGAATAGCAGATGTGTTTAGTCCCTTAGAATTGATTCTCGGTGATTTCAAAAAGGCATAGTATGCTCTGTAAATCAGGGCGTATGCATCGATTAAAAATAGTTTTTCCATAATTTGTCAATGTTATGTAAAAATACAAAATTCTTCCGTATTTGACCGTTTATTACTAATTTTGCAACCGGAAAAGAGAAGCAGTATGGAAAATTATTCCACAGATTCAATCACATGTCCTATTTCGGTTGAGTATGAACAGTTTGAAAAAACATTTCCTACTCTACTCTCTTCTACCAATAGAGCTGTTGATGTACTGCTCTCCGGCCTTACAACCACTAAAGGCAAGTTCATTCGACCTATTCTTGTCTTTTTAACTTCAAAAAGTTTGACACCGAAAATTCCCCGGAGCGTCTATCATCTTGCTTCGGCTGTCGAACTGCTTCATCAGGGAAGTCTGCTTCATGACGATGTGATTGATGAGAGTGAGAGACGAAGGGGAGAACCCTCGGCCAATAAATTGTTCGGAAACAAAAAAGCTATTCTTCTTGGTGATTTGATTGTTTCCCGATCACTCCTTGAGATAGTTTTGTCTCAAAGTTTAGACTGTGTCAATTCAATTTCCCGCTTAATCGAAACTTTGGCAGAGGGTGAGATTGTTCAGCTGGACACACTTAATGACGATGTTTTATCGGAAGAACTTTATTTTGATATTATTTCAAAGAAGACAGCCAGTCTCTTTTCCCTGTCAGCCAGACTTTCAGCCGAACTAAGTGGCGCTTCTCAAGCCGATGTGGACTCTTTTGCACAATTTGGTCATATTGTGGGTCTCTGTTTTCAGATTAGGGACGATATCTTTGACTATTATGACAGTCCGGTGACCGGAAAACCTGCAGGAAATGACCTAAAGGAGGGAAAATTTACGCTCCCTTCAATTTATGCAATTAACAGCAGCTCCCGGGACTGGAGCAGACATATAAATGATATCCGTTCTTTGACGGCAACCCCTGAACAGATCAAAGAGGTGACTGATTATACTTTTTTTAACGGTGGGATCACCTATGCCGAAAAGAAGATGAAGGAGTTTGAAAATAAAGCAATGAGTCTTTTGCCCGCCTCAATTTCTGATGAATTCAGAGATACTTTCCGCGCATATTTTGATATTATTGTAAACCGTCAAAGATGATAATCTGATAATCAGCCGTTAAAATAGGGTCAGTGGTTTCCGGTCAGAAATTTGCTGATGTTTCTTAGAAATGACGGCATTCTTTTCCTATAATTTTAGATAACAGGTTGTTTGCCAAACTACTTGCTCCGATTCTAAACCTTTGGTTGTTAAGCCATTCCTCTCCCAAGATGTGTTTTACTATATACCAGTAAACCATAGCTTTTTTGTAATCGGATATTCCGCCTGCCGCTTTTATTCCTACAATTCCACCGGTTTCACCGGCATATTCTTTAATTGTCTGACACATTATACAGAAAGATTCCGGATCGGCTCCTGCAACCTCTTTTCCCGTAGATGTTTTAATGAAATCGGCTCCGGAATAGAGTGCAATGAGACTTGCTCTTTTGACATTTTCCGCACTTCCCAGCGCACCGGTTTCGATAATAACCTTGAGTGTCTTATCACCGCATACCTCCTTTATCTCATTTATTTCATCGGAGAGGGTCTCATAATCGCCGTTAAGAATGTATCCGGGGTTCTGTACAACATCTATTTCATCGGCTCCGTCATGCAGTGCCAGTGATGCTTCGGCAATTTTGATTTCGGGAAATGTTTGTGCCGAAGGGAATCCGCCTGCCACACAGCATGTTTTGACTCTGTCATCATCTAAAGAATAACTTACAATTGAGGCATAACGGGGATAGACACATATTGAGGCAACCGGCTGAAGTTCGGGATAGACTTCTTCAAATGAGTTGACTTTTTCTACAAGCGCCAAAACTGTGTCATCATTATCAACCGCTTTCAATGTTGTAAGGTCAATACAACTAAACAACTTAGTCAAAATCTTTATGTCTGTCTCTCCTGAGGCCTCTCTTTTTGCCCACTCTACCACAGTTTTCACCTTTTCCACATCAATTTTTGACCGGTATTTAGAAAATACTTCCTCAAAACGGTCAACCATCGGCTCTCCGTCCGACATGGTTATATCTTCTTTGTCGAAATAGTCCATATTATTCTCTGTTTTTTGTGTCAATTATTATTGTTACCGGTCCGTCATTTATAAGTGAGACCTTCATATCTGCTCCAAAGATACCTTTCTGTACGGGTTTTCCCGTCTCTTTTTCAAGTTTTAAGCAAAACTTTTCATACATTGGAGCGGCATAATCGCCTTTTGATGCTCGTATATAGGATGGTCTGTTGCCCTTCTTTGTACTGGCCATGAGGGTAAACTGGCTGATTGCAAGCAAACTGCCTCCAACCTCTTTGACGGATCTGTTCATTACTCCCTTTTCATCGTTAAAAATCCGCAAGTCAACGATTTTTCGGCATAGCCATTCAATATCATCTTCCGTGTCGGAATCCTCAATACCGACAAGTATAAGCAATCCTTCGTCAATGGCTCCTGTAACCGTTCCTTCGACTTTTACACTTGCCTCAGATACTCTTTGTATTACTGCTCTCATTTTGAAACCAATCGAATATTATTTTTCCTTTTGCTTTACCTACTGTTTCAGTAAGTTCTTCAATATTTGCTTCAGCAACTCTTTTTACGCTTTTGAAACGTTTTATCAGCAGTTCGGCCGTTTTCTCTCCTATCCCTTTAATCTCTGTAAGCTCCGTTTTTATCAGTTTTTTGCTCCTTTTCTTTTTGTGGAATGTAATTGCCACTCTGTGAACCTCCTCCTGCATCTGTTCAAGCAGCCTGAACAATTCGCCATCCGGTTTTATTCCCACTTGCGATTGCGGAAATCCGTAGAGCAGTCCTTCGGTTTTATGGCGGGAGTTTTTTACCAGACCTGCAATATTTATCTTTATTCCCAGATTCTCTGCAACCTCTTTTGCGATTGACATTTGCCCCTTTCCACCGTCAACGATCACCAGATCAGGCAGAGGGCCGGTCTCTTCCAGGGCCCTTCTCCATCGCCGCGTCAAGACTTCATACATAGAGCCGTAATCGTCACCGCCAGCCCCGCTCTTTATATTGTATAGCCTGTAATCTTTTCTCGATGGTTTTCCGTTTTCATATACAACACATGCTGCAACTGCATCTGTTCCGGAAATGTGTGAAATATCAAAACATTCTATTCTCAGAGGGGTTTTTTCCATTCCGAGAGTTTTCCCCAGACTCCTCATCAGACGCAGTTGTTTCTGTTCGGGGTTCAGTTTATCGCTTCGTTTAAGACGGTCAGCCCTGTACTGTTTTACATTCAGGGCCGACAGATCCAGAAGTTTCTTCTTTTCTCCCCTTTGCGGTACGGTCCATGTGACCTCTTCAAATTCAGTTTCAGGCATAAACGGAACTATTATTTCGCGTGCCGTACTGTGATATCGGTTTCGCATCTCAACAATGGCCATCATCAGCATCTCCTCAAGTGTTTCATCCATTTTCCGCTTGTATTCGAAAGTGAAAGCTTGGTTGATACAACCGTCAGATACGTGCAGGTAGTTGACGAAAATAACATCCTCATCGTTGTCAATGCTATATACGTCAACATTGTCAAGACCGATATCTACCACACGACTCTTTTCGCTGAATTCCGTAATGGTATCGTACCTGAGTTTCAGAGCCTGAGCCTCTTCAAACCTCATTTCTGCTGAAAGATCTTTCATCTTTTGTAGCATATTGCGGGTCAGCTCTTTGCTATTACCTTTCAAGATTTCCCGAATCTCTCGTATCTGAACGTTGTATTCATCGGCTGTTACAAGTCCTATACATGGCGCAGGGCACCTTTTTATGTGATATTGAAGACATTCCTTAAATTTTCCGCTTTTTATATTTTTTTCGGTCAGTGGCAATCGACATGTCCTTATTTTATACGCGTGTGAAACGATCTCAAGCATCCCGTTAAGCGTTCCCATATGGCTGTATGGACCATAGTATTCCGAGCCGTTGCGGATAATTTTTCTGGTTTTGAATACCCGTGGAAACTCTTCATCGGTTATGCATATTGACGGATAGGTCTTGTCGTCCTTAAGCAGAATGTTATATCTTGGTTTGTGCTGCTTTATCAGATTGTTTTCAAGGAGGAATGCGTCCCATTCTGTCTCCACTACTATATATTTAATGTCAGCTATACGTGAGACAAGTATTTTTGTCTTTCTGGTCTGGCTCTCTTTGATGAAGTATGACGAAACCCTGCGTTTTAGGTTTTTAGCTTTACCTACATATATAACCACGCCCTGTTCATCCAGATACTGGTAACATCCGGGTCTCTCCGGCAGATTCTGAACAATCAGTTTCAGCCGTTTCTCGTAAGTCTCTTTTTCTTTCAATCAGTTTACTCCTTCAAATTCATCAATCTCGATAATGCAATCAACGGGACAGTCGGCAGGAAATTTATCTCTTATTTGAAAGTTAGTGAGTTCTATTATACAGTTGACGTAAATCCTTTTTGGCTTAAACATCTTAACAAGGTCGCATGATGCAAACAATGTGCCTCCTGTTGCCAACAGGTCGTCGTGTATAAGCACCACATCATTTGGACATATTGCGTCTTTGTGCATCTCCAGCCGGTCTTGTCCGTACTCCTTCTCATACTCAACGCTGACCTTTTCGAATGGCAGTTTACCGGGCTTTCTAATAGGGATAAAGCCGGCGTTAAGCTTGTATGCAAGAATTGACCCGACTATAAACCCCCGTGATTCGATGCCACAAACCTTCGTTATGCCCTTGTCTTTATATTTTTCATACAAAGAATCTACAATTTCTTTAAGGTCGTCGGGGTTCATAAACCATGATGTTACATCTTTGAATTGTACACCTTTCACGGGATAATCGGGAATGTTACGAAGACGGCTGATAAGTCTCTCTTTGCTCATGTTTTTAAATGTTTCACGTGGAACAATTTTTGTTTTATCTGTTAAGCAGTACCAACAGGACGTTAATGTCGCTTGGCGACACGCCCGGAATGCGGCTTGCTTCGGCTAATGTTTCAGGATCGTGTTTGATGAGTTTCTCTCTACATTCTGTTGAAAGAGATTGCAGGGAGTTATAGTCAAACCGACCCTTTATGCGGATATCTTCCAGCCGTTTCATCTTTTCGGCAATCAAACGCGCACGGCCTATATATCCTCTATATTTCATCTGGATTTCGGCAACCTCAATGATCTCGTCTTTGCGTTGAGGCTCAACTCTGTCAAGCTGCTCTCTGAGCGGTTTGATGTAGTTGGAGATATTGGCAAGGGTAATTTGCGGGCGTTCAATTAGGTCGGACAGCTTGCATCCTTCCCTGAGTGGAGTGGTGCCAAGCTCTGTAAGAGCGTCGTTAATGAGAGCCGGTTTTACTGAAAAACTTTCGGCAAACTTCACTATACGCTCTATTTCGTCGCGTTTTCGGCACATCAGGTCATACCTCTCTTTGCTTGCAAGTCCGGCCAAGTATGACCGTTCGGTCAGACGCAGGTCGGCATCGTCCTGTCGCAGAAGAATCCTATATTCTGCCCTGGAGGTAAACATTCGGTAAGGCTCGTCAACACCTTTGGTTATCAGGTCGTCTATTAAAACCCCAATATAGGCCTCATCGCGGGCAAGGGTGAACTCCCTGCCTCCGTGGCAGCTTATGTGAGCATTGATGCCGGCCAAAATACCCTGCCCGCCGGCCTCTTCATAACCCGTTGTACCGTTGACCTGTCCGGCCATGAAGAGACCGCTTATAACTTTGGACTCCAGTGTATGTTTTAGCTGAGTGGGGTCAAAAAAATCGTATTCAATGGCATATCCGGGTCGGAATATCATGACATCACGAAAAGCGGGGATCTCTTTAAGGGCACGGATCTGTATCTCCATAGGCATGGACGATGAGAATCCGTTCAGATACATTTCATTTGTATCCTCACCTTCGGGCTCCAGAAACAGTTGGTGCCGTTCCCGCTCGGGAAAGGTAACGAGTTTGGTTTCAATGCTTGGGCAATATCTTGGGCCGATGCTGACTATCTGACCGTTATAGAGCGGGGAGTCCTTAAGCCCCGATCTTAGTATGTTATGGGCACGCTCGTTAGTATAACAGGTCCAGCAGCACATCTGTTTAAGGCGGCGATTGGAGCCCAAGAATGAAAAACCTCGAAAATCGTCTTCACCATCTTGTCTCTCCATCTCTTCGAAATGTACACTTCGGCGGTCTATACGGACCGGTGTTCCGGTCTTCATCCGGCCGGTGCGAATACCATGCCTGGTTATGGATTCCGTAAGCGAATAGGAAGCAGGCTCAGATATGCGTCCGCCGGGTATGGTTACCCGACCTATATGAATCAGTCCGTTCAGGAAAGTTCCGGCGGTCAAAATAACACATTTGCAGGTGAATTCTGCGCCTTCAAGGGTTTTGACGCCGACTATTCTATCCTCCTTGACGACGAGTTCGGTTACCGTACCCTGCCAGATATTAAGATTTTTCTGATTTTCAACAATAGCGCGCCATGCCCAGATAAATTTGTTCCGGTCACACTGAGCGC
>Ga0255345_1000834_pt1 | contig 48636 bp, 39 predicted proteins | sample wastewater_treat_6_FD_192415 | JGI IMG/M metagenome (GOLD analysis project Ga0255345, IMG submission 192415) | Wastewater microbial communities from Lulu Island WWTP, Vancouver, Canada - plant20 | ecosystem: Engineered > WWTP > Wastewater > Unclassified | place: Canada: Vancouver, British...
GGAAAAATTATTGCTAATTACCACAATACTACACAAGACGATGCGGACACTTTAGTAGTTTACTACAACGGAAATTGGGAAAGACTTTACCCCGAAGAAAATATGTTTGAAGCCGTTACTTCTAGCTCCGAACATTTAATTTTAATAAACCGTTATTGGATAAGACTTCTTAACAAAAATTTTGAAGAAGTTAAAACTGTTTGGCATTACACTATAAATGAACAATATCGCCAAGCTATTCCTGCTGATGCGTTTTTAGAAGATGAGAAAATTTTATGGATTGCTGATAAGATAAATGGTTTAGTTAGAACGCCAGAACCTTGGGATTATAAATCATACATTATTAATGGACCTGAAACTGAAAAAGTTTATGATTTTGCTGTTTCAGAATCAAAAATTATAGGAATTAATGGTGGAATGACCGCAGCATGGGGACCAAAATGGGCACATGGAATGTCTTTTGAATTTAAAGATGAATTTTGGACTTCGTCTTTAGATAAACCCAATAATGGTTTAGAAGGCGTATTCGACTTAACAACAATTACTATAAACCCTAATGACCCAAACAACATATTTATTGGCTCTTGGGTAAATGGTTTGGTAGAATATAGAAATAATACATATTATAAAACTCACAATGACGAAAACAGTTCTTTGCGACAAGCTTTAGGAAATAGCGGATATATAAGAATTGGAGGAACTGATTTTGATAGTGAAGGAAATCTTTGGGTAACAAATTCTCTAGCAACACCACAAATTCACGTTTTAGATAAACAAGGAAAATGGACTGGCATAAATTATAGCTCGATAATTAATGATAGAAATATTGGTAAAATTTTAATAACAAAAGATAATATAAAATGGGTTATTGTTGGTCAATCTGGCGGATTGTTAGTTTTTGATGACAACGGAACTCCTGATGTAAGAAGCGATGACAAAGTAAAACGACTTGACATTGTAAACGAAAATGGAGAACTTATTAGTAATGATGTTTATTCAATCGCCGAAGATAAAAACGGATATATTTGGGTAGGAACAAGAAAAGGCGTTGCAGTTTATTACAACCCTCAAGATGTATTTACTTCAAATAAATTTACTGCAAGACAAATAAAAATCCCTAGAAATGACGGAACTGACAATGCTGATATTTTATTAGGAAATGATGTTGTTACAACAATAACTGTTGATGGTTCTAATAAAAAATGGTTTGGAACTCAATCTGGAGGAGTATATTATACAAGTGCTGATGGACTAGAAAAAATCTTACATTTTAACACAGAAAATTCGCCTCTAATTTCAAATAATATTATTTGCACAGAAATAATTCCAAATACTGGCGAGGTGTTTTTTGGAACTGAAAAAGGAATTATTTCATACAGAAATATACCTACCGAAGGTGATGATAATTTTGATAAAGTTTACACCTTCCCAAATCCTGTGAAACCAGATTATAGAGGACCTATTACAATTTCAGGATTAGTTGCTGGTTCTTATGTGAAGATTACAGATATTTCTGGGAATTTGGTTTTTGAAACACGTTCCGAAGGTGGGCAAGCAGTGTGGTATGGAGAAGACCTTAGAGGAAACAGAGTGCGTACAGGCGTATATTTGGTTTTTGCTGCAAACGAAACAGGCTCTAAAAAAAATGTTACAAAAATTCTTTTTATAAGTGGAAATGAATAAAAATGCAAAAAACAGAAGCCATAGTTCTTAATAAAATTAAATACAGCGACAGCTCTTTTATTGTAAATTTAATTAGCGAAGACTTAGGTAGGTTTGCCGCTATGGTAAGAATTTCAAAATCTTCTAAATCAAATATAAAACAAGCTTCTTTTTTTCCACTAAATATTATTGAAACCGAAATAAATCTCAAAAATAACAGAGAAGTACAAACCCTAACTTATTGCAACAATGTAGAAAACCTTCAAAATATTTTACTAGATATTAATAAGTTAACAATAGCTCAATTTATTGCAGAAATTATTCTAAAAACCATAAAAGAAAAAGAAACAAATTCAAAAACTTATAATTATATCAAAAATTTTACACTAGAATTAAACTCAAATTCTTCCGAAACAAATAATATACATTTACTCTTTTTAAAAGATTTTGCTGCTCTATCAGGATTTGAAATGTACAATAATTATTGTAAAGAAACTCCTTTCTTCAATATTAAAGAAGGATTATTCTCTCCTGTATTTACAAGCAGTACAGAATCATTAGATTTGCACGAAAGTCAAATACTTTTCAACTTATTATCAGCAAAAAACACTAACGAACTAATAAAACTTAATTCCAACAACAAAAGACTTTTAATAGAAAAAATCTTATTGTTTTACGAACACCATATTCCAAATTTTGGCAAAACTAAAAGTTTAAAAATTTTACAAGAAGTTTTTAATGATTAAAGTTATATCAATGTTATCATTTAAAATAAAAAAACAACCAACTGTGAACTCTATAAAAGAAATTTATACTTTTAATTTTTACCGTAGTTGGCATTGTTTTTGCTTAAAGTATTTAGATAAAAACTATTAAAAAAATTTATTAACATTTTTAAAATTATTATTTATGAAAAAATCCTTAATTTTAACGACTCTTGCACTGGCATTAGTGATTTCGCCAGTATTTTCACAAATCAATTTAAAGTCTGCTGCTAATAAAGTGGCTGGAGCAAAAGAAAAACTAACATCTGACAAATCTGACAAATCTGACAAACAAGGTGTGTCAAATGTTATCCCAAAAGGAACTGCAACTCTATACGTGTCGCAATCAAACGGTAGCAACCGCAACGACGGCTCAAAAGATGCTCCTTTTAAAAACATTCAAAAAGCAATTGATCAAGCTCCAGACGGTGCTACAATTTTAGTTGCAGAAGGAAACTATTTTGGAATGCTAAACAGCGGAAACATCAATATAAATAAACCTGTGAAAATTTATGGTGGCTATTCGCCTGATTTTGCTAATCGTGATGTGTTAAAATATTTAACTATGGTGCAACCAACCCCCGAAAGCAATGGCACACAAAACGGACAAGGCACTATTCAAATTCAAGTTAAAACAGCAAATACAGAGGTCGTAATTGATGGTTTAATTTTTGATCGCGGAAACAGTATCGCATACAACCCAAAAGGGGAAGGACAACCTGAAGGCGTTGCTTCTGCAATGATGCAACCAATTGGAACTCTTGGCATAGGAGGTCCTGATTTAACACAAGAAGTATTAACAACACAAACAGCACAAATATACTTAGAAAATCCAAACTGTAACCTAACAGTAAACAATTGTGCTTTTATTAATGCTCCTAATTATGGCATACGTGGAATGTTTGGTGGCTCAAAAGTAATTATAAATAATTGTATTTTTATAAATAATCGTATGGCTGCTTGTGAAATCACAAAAGGAGGATTAGCAAATTCAGAAGCAGAAGTACATTTTACTTATAACACTGTTTTGTTTATGTGGTCACGCTTAAAAAGCTTTGAAGACATGGGCTATGGCTACAGATATATGACAGGTATAAACAGCTATGTTAGCAACAACATTCTCGGTTTAAGCATTTTCTCAGGACTAGACAGAACTAGAGTTGATAGCGACAAAAACAAAGAAGCTAAAAGAATTACTACTGCCGAAAATAATATTTTCTTCTTAAACAAACAAGCTGACCTTACAATACCTGGTGGAGGAAAATTTATGCGTATTTGGGCAAATGATTTTGACGATGTTGAACAATTAGCAAAAGTATCTGGAAATAAAACATTAACAGATCCAAAAATATTTAAAGGCATAATCAACGAAGCTTACTTAGAAGGATTTTTATCCGCAGCATATGAAGAAAAAACAAGCTATGACCCTAACTCATCGGCAAACCAATTCCGCCAAGCAATGGGAATGAATATGACAGGAACAATTAATTCAAAAGCTAGTATGTTTGCAAACCGATATCCTTGGAAAGAAGCTCTTAAATTCTTTGGAGCTATGGAAGGATATGGCGCACAAAATATCAAATAATAGTTTTACAAACTAAAAAATAGAAATTTACTCCTACATTAATCAAAAAAGTTGTATTTTAGTACTTTTATTTTTGGGAATTATATAAGATGAAATCTTTTTATAATATTTTATTTTCAAGTCTAATTTTTCTAGCAGTTTACACTAACTGCGTATTTTCCCAAAATTCTCAAGCAAACTGGATAAACTACAACCAACAATATTTTAAAATTCAACTTGCTCAAGATGGACTACATCGTATCCCCTATTCAAGTTTATTACAAGCAGGAATACCTGTTGATAATATTGACCCAAGATGGATACAAATATTTTTTCAAGGCGAGGAACAATATATTTACATTCATGGAGAAGGAACATCTGGCATTTTCGACCCTAACGGATATATAGAATTTTATGGGCAAAGAAATAAATCAGAATTAGACTTGGAATTTTACGATAACCCAAATAATTGTGTAAATCCAGATTACAGCATGTATAGCGACACTTCAGCATATTTTTTAACTTGGAATTTTTCTACAAACAATCGTAGATTTACAAATGTTTCTGACAATAATTTTGAAGATTACTCGGCTTATGCTCAAGATTATTGCTATAAAAACATTAGAAATAATTACACTTCGAGATTTTACTGGGGATCTACTCAAAATGTTTTTTCAAAAGGCGAAGGCTGGTTCGACAATGCTGTTATCAATGAAGAAACTCCTATAACAAAAAGCATAAACATTTCAAATTTTTATTCTGGAAATGCAAACACCTATTTTGAAATTGCAGTAGCAGGAGTGCCGGCAAGTGCGGTTACTTCTCTTGTTCCTCATCATTTAAAAGTGGAATTTTTAAACGAAACAAGAATAAACGAAACATATACAGGATACAACTTTATTAGAAAAAACATTGTACTAAGTTCTTCGCTACTTGCAAATAATATCAGTTTTAAATTTACATCAAATGATGCTACACAACCTGACATAGCCGACAGAAACGCTGTGTCATACATTAACATAAAATATCCACATACTTGGGATTTTGAAAACCAAAATTATTTTGAATTTTATTTACCAAAAAACAACTCTTCTGAAAAAGATTATTTGGAAATTACAAATTTTAACACTTCATCATCTATAATATTATATGATATTACAAACAAACAAAGAATTAGTCCTGCAAACAATGGTGGTATTTTAAAGACACTTGTAAACAATACTAATTCAGAAAGATTTTTAGTTTTAACAAATTCAGATGGTGTAAAATCTGTAAATAAAATTTCAAAAATTGGAAATAACAATAAATTTATTGATTACGAAACACAATATCAAAATGCAAATTATATAATAATCACTCACTCGTCATTATGGGCACAAGCACAACAATACGCAAACTACAGAATTTCAACAGGATATGATGTAGCTTTAATTGACATTGACCAATTATACAATCAATATGCTTGGGGAGTGAACAAACATCCCGCTGCAATAAGAAACTTTCTTAAAGCTTTGTTTGAGATTTCCGAAATGGAAAGACATGTATTTTTACTTGGGAAAGCAATTCACACACGATTAACGCGAAATGCTCCCGAAATTTATAAAGAATGCTTGGTTCCTTCAGCAGGACATCCTGCTAGTGATAATATTTTCACTATAAATTTTAAAGACAACAACTATTATCCAATATATCCTATAGGAAGACTTGCAGCATACGACCAAGAAGATGTTGCTGAATATTTGAAAAAAGTAATGCAATACGAAACTGCTCCAACAGACGAATGGATGAAAACCATATTACATTTTGGAGGAGGTGCAAATGCAGCTGAACAAGCAAGTTTTGCATCATATTTGAATAATTATAAAAATATTATTGAAGACACATTATATGGTGGAAAAGTAAGTACTTTTTTAAAAAATTCTTCTGAACCAATACAAATAACTCAATCTGACTCAATTACAAATTTAATAAATAATGGTTCTAGCATTATAACTTTTTTTGGACACGCCCACGCTGGTGGTTTTGACCAAAACATTGACTTTCCACAAAACTACAACAATACTGGGAAATACCCGTTTATTTTTGCAAACTCTTGCTTTGCTGGCGACATACACCTAAGAAATCAAGCTAGCGTTAGCGAAATTTGGATAAACGAAAAACAAAAAGGAGCAATAGCATTTCTTGCCTCAATAGGTGACGGAATTGCTTCGTATTTGAATATTTATGCTACAGAATTATACAAAAATATTGCTTACAAAAATTACTATAAAACTATTGGAACTCAAATAAAAAACACAATCAAAAATATTTTACTAAACTATCCTCAAAACACATACGTTGAAGTTACTTGCCACGAAACTGCCCTACACGGAGACCCTGCCTTAGTAATTAATTCTCACGAAAAACCAGATTTAACAATTTCCGAAGATTTAATAAAATTTATTCCCCAAGAAATTACTACTGTAGCTGATAGTTTTCAAGTAAGAACTGTAATTAAAAACATAGGTAGAGCTACTGCCGACACATTTTTACTTTCTATAAATAGAACTTTGCCAAATGGCAACAGTAGTGAGTATAACATACCTGTATATGGCTGCAATTACAGAGATACTGTATATTTCAATTTACCTGTTGATAGATTAAATGGACCTGGACTAAACAAACTTCATCTTTTTGTTGATGCTGGAAATGAAATTGATGAATTAAATGAAAATAATAATCAAGCAAATATTGATTTTCTAATAAAATCTGCTGATTTATTTCCGATTTATCCTTACAAGTATTCTATTATTCCTTCAAAAAATGCTAGTTTAATTGCTTCAACTGGCGATCCATTTTTAAATTCAAGAAATTATATTTTCCAAATAGATAGCACAGATTTGTTTAACAGCCCTATTCTACAAACAAAAACGACTAACTCAACTGGAGGAATTGTAAAATGGGATTTGCCTTTCGATCTTGTTGAAAACAGAGTTTACTTTTGGAGAATTGCTTATGAACATAATAATCCTGATAGTATTTTCTGGAAAGAATCTTCTTTCGTTTATATACAAGGCGAAGAAGGATGGTCGCAAGCTCATTTTTTCCAATACAAAGAAAATGACTTTATGTTTTTAAATTATGACCGTCCTGCACGAAAACTTAATTATGTAAATTATCCAAAAAAACTACATTGCCACAATCAAGGAAATTATGGCGAAAATAATTACACAATTGTTAGATGGACACTCGACAATTCTTATAATAATGGATTAGGAGCTTTTGGAAATTGTGGTACAGCTGCAGCAATGCTAGTTGTGGTAATCGACCCTGAGACAATTTTAGCATGGGCTTCAGACTATCAAAATTTTGGACATAGAAATTATCCTAAATGTTTTTCAAGTTCTCAAGAAAATTATTATTTTTCCTTTAGTACCAACCCAGTTAGCTTAGATTCTATGAATAATATGATAAGCAATTATGTTCCAGATGGACATTATTTACTTATATATTCATGGGGAAATGGAAATTTCTCTAACTGGCCGCCTCAACTAAAACAAACATTTTATGATTTAGGCTCTTTACAAATCGACAATGTTCCAAATGGACATCCATACATATTTTTTACAAAAAAAGGCACTATCTCCTCAACCATGGAAACTTATGGAACTTCGCCTACTGATAAAATTGATTTATATGTGGACTTATACAGAGATTTTGATAACGGAAGCATGAAAAGCGTAAAAGTTGGTCCAGCAGCAGAGTGGAAATCTTTTAATTGGGAATATTTTGCTCTCGAAAACCCTCATCAAGATTCTATAAATATAAAAGTGTTTGGAATTGATAATTTTGGTAACGAAACTCAAGTAATGTCGCCAATTACTCCTGAAAATTTAGAAATTTTCCAACTTCAAGATTCTATAAATTATCAAACTTTTCCAAACTTAAAATTAGAATTTTACAGTAAAGACCAAGCAAATAAAACTTCAGCTCAACTTAAAAAATGGCAATTAAAATTTAAAGGAGTTCCAGAAACTGCAATAGACCCAAAATCAGGATTTTTCTTTTGTTGCGACACAATTCAAGAAGGAGATGAAGTTTATTTTTCTATTGCAACAAAAAACATTAGCGATTTAGATATGGACTCGCTTGATGTAATTTATTGGGTAAAAAACTCTGATAACGAAACAACCCTAACAAAAAGAAAAAGACTTAGACCCCACCCTGCTGGAGATATTTTAAAAGATACTATTAGCTTTTCAAGCATGGGAATGAAAGGAATATACTCAATTTGGGTAGAATTTAATCCTACAAATCCGCAAACAGGAATTTATTACCAAGCAGAACAATATCATTTTAATAATATTGCAAATAAATATTTCTTTGTTCAAGGCGATATTACAAATCCTCTTTTAGACGTAAGTTTCGATGGTAGATATATTATGAACGGAGAAATTATTTCGGCAAAACCTGAAATATTGATAAAACTCAAAGATGAAAATAAATATTTGGCACTAAACGACACTTCGTTATTTAGAATTTACCTAAGCGATTTAACAACAGGAACTGAAAAACGAGTTTATTTTGGCTTACAAGAAAATCCTGAAGAAACTATTGAATGGACACCAGCAGCTTTGCCAGATAATTCTTGCAAAATATTATACAAACCAATTTTCACTAAAGATGGAATGTATAGGCTTAAAGTTCAAGCTGTTGACGTATCGGGTAACGAGTCTGGAGAAAATGATTATAGTATAGATTTTGAAATAATAAACAAAGCAACAATAAGCCGCTTGCTAAATTATCCAAATCCATTTTCTACTTCAACACGTTTTGTGTTCGAACTTACAGGTAGCGAAATTCCAGACGAATTAAGAATTGATATTTTTACAGTTACAGGCACACTTGTAAAAACAATATTTTTAGACGAATTTGGAAGCATTCGTATCGGGAAAAACATTAGCGAATACGCTTGGGACGGAAAAGATATGTATGGCGACCAGCTTGCAAATGGAGTTTACTTTTATCAAGTAAGCATTAAAATAAATGGAAAAGAAATTGAGTTAAGAGAAACAGAAGCAGACAAATATTTTAAGAAAGAAATTGGAAAAATGTATTTGTTGAGATAAATAATTAAGAATAAAGAACAATGAATTTTATAGACCTACGAGTAGCCAAACCATTATTAAACGCATTAGAAGATTTAGAATATGTTTACCCCACTCCTATTCAGCAAAAATGCTTTAGACGAATTACCTCTGGAGCTGATGTTGTAGGAATAGCAAAAACAGGAACTGGAAAAACTTTAGCTTATCTTTTGCCTATTTTAAGTCAATTAGAATATTCTAATCAAAAAAATCCAAGAGTTCTTATTCTTGTTCCTACTCGAGAATTGGTTGTGCAAGTTTGCGAAGAAGCCGAAAAAATCTCTAAATATAAAAGCGTAAGAATAAAAGGAGTTTTTGGTGGAGTAAATATAAATACACAAAAAGATTATGTTTTCGACGAAGGTGCAGATATTTTAGTTGGAACACCTGGCAGACTTTACGACATTGCCGTTACTGGAGTTATTAGATTTAGCAATGTAAAAAAAATTGTAATTGACGAAGTTGACGAAATGCTATCATTAGGCTTTAGACCACAAATAGAGCAAATTTTCGAAATGCTTCCAAACAAACGCCAACATTTAATGTTTTCATCAAGTTTAAGCGAAAATGTAGAAGAATTTATAAAATCATACTTTAACTCACCAGAAAAAATAGAAGTTGATTTAGAATCAACGCCTGTAGAAAAAATTAAACAAACATTTTTCCCTGTTCAAAATTTTAATACAAAAATTGAATTTTTAAAAGTGCTACTTTCTCAAAAAGATGAGTTTATAAAAAATTTGATTTTTGTAGCAGATAAACGACAAGCAGATTTAGTATTTGACAAGCTAAGTAGCGAATTTGAAGATTTAGGAATAATACATTCTAACAAATCACAAAATTATCGTTTTAATACTATTAAAAATTTTGAAAAAAGAAAAATACGTTCTCTTATAGCTACAGATGTTGTTGCTCGCGGATTAGATTTTTCAGATATAAGTCATGTTATTAATTTTTCTGTTCCTGAAAATGCTTCTGACTATATTCATAGAATTGGAAGAACTGCAAGAGCAGGCAAAACGGGAACTTCAATTTTAATGTATGCTCCTTACGAAGAAAAATATTTTGAAGAAATTAAAAAAATTGCAGGCGAAAACACTAAAGAAGAAAGTTTTCCTCAAGGAATTCCAAAAATAGATAGCCTATTGGAGTTCGAAAAACCAGCTTTTACACATAAACAAATTACAAAAGCTCCAGACATTTCTAAAGGAGGCGGTGCTTTCCACGAAAAAAGAAATATTAATACTAAGCAAAAAAGGAAGAGAAGGAAGTAATCTTAAGGTTTTAAATAATATAACCCTTTTAGGTTTGGGGTGGTATATATTGCGTCCATCGAATGAGTTTTGTCTATAATTATATTTTTTCCATCAATAAATACTTCTTGATAATCCAACAGGTAATCAAAATGTAAAACACCTTCTTCACGAGGACGATATGAAAAAAGCTGAAAATAATAATGATTATTTCTTTTTATTTTTTTAATATCCTTATTTCTTATTTTATCATCAGCCATTAATGAAACTATTATAAACCGTGCTGTACCTTGTTTTATTTCTGCTTCTGCATAAATAATATAACCTGTTTTGTTTTTTGATTTTTTGATTTTTCTTATTTTACACACTCCTTCTACTGTGTCTAAAACTCCCAAATTATCATATATATTTTGAGAATTTGATTCAAAAAACAATAATATAAGTAAGCCAAATATAAATATTTTATAAAACCTCATTATTTCGTTGTTCTTTTTTACAAATTTATAAAAAGATTTACTAACATAAACATTTTACTATCAAAATATTACAAATTTGTGTTTTAAAAAGCTCCATATGGTACACTACCGCTATCCATATAATTTATTCAAATCTTTTCATAGATTTAATGACAATAATATCTTCAAGTTTAAATATTAGTTTATTGTCAATATAATGTGAATTTACTTTCTCAAACGGTGTAAGTGAGTCAATATCCTCAACAAAAGCATGCTGTTTTGGTTCAATTATATATTGTAAACCAATGCATAGGCTATCCAATGTGATTATGTCAAATCTACAAATCGCTTGATAAATATTAGTATCTTGTTTGATTTCAATATAATGGTAATTGTTTAATACAGAATCTATCACTTTTACTAAAGTGTAATTGTTAGTCTGAGATATAGCTCGACAACTTATTGTAAGCACAAACAATAGAAATAAAACACTTCGCATATTATTGTTGATTTTTTGAATAGTTTTTAATTTGTATTTGCATGTTAACGATTTTTATTTTTTGTTATCATTCCAAATTATCCTTATTATTTTACAAATTTAAGCAAAATTGTTGAAAGATAGATTTAATGTTTAGAACTTCCCCTACCCCCTAACAACTCTTGTCCCCGACATTGGCTGTCCGAGTTGGGAGGCTTCGGTTATAATACAAACTTTACCGCCATTTTCTACAAAGTTTAAAGCTGCTCTAATTTTTGGTGCCATGCTTCCTTCGGTAAAATGACCTTGTTCTAAATATTGCTTTGCCTCGCTAACAGTAATAGTATCCAATCTTTTTTCAGAAGCTGTATTAAAGTTTAAGCAAACTTTTGGAACATCTGTCAAAATGTAAAACTCATCAGCATTTATATAAACAGCCAACATAGATGAAGCTAAATCCTTATCTATTACTGCATCAATTCCTTGTAAACGCCCTTTTTCGGGATAAAAAACTGGTATTCCACCACCACCAACAGCAACTACAATATTTCCTTCGCGAGAAAGCCTTTCAACAATTTCTTTATTGCTAATATCAATAGGTTTGGGAGAAGCTACAATTTTACGCCAACCCTTACCTTTTGGGTCTTTTGCAAAACAATCTTGAGGATTTTTTAATTTTAAAGCATCTTTTTCTTCTTCGGTATAATAAGGACCTATAGGTTTTGTTGGATTTTGAAAGGCTTTGTCGTTTTCGTCAACTAAAACTTGAGTTACAAGAGTAATAATATTTTTGTCTAATCCATTTTTTACTAAAACATTTTTAAACTGCTGCTCAATCAAATAACCAATAAAACCTTGAGAATAAGCACCACAAATATCAAGAGGCATTTCGGGAATATTATAAAGTTTTTCCCCAGCATCTACTTGCAACAAAATATTCCCAACTTGCGGACCATTACCATGGCTTACAACAAGATTGTAACCATTTTTTACTAAACTCAACAAACTTTCGCAAGTAGTATAAACATTTGCTGCTTGTTCCTCAACTCTGCCTTTTTGACCAGCTCGCAATAGAGCATTCCCGCCAAAAGCCACAACTGCTAATTTTGTGTTTTCCATAACTAATTTTTGCTCACAAAAATAATACATAAGAAAAAAATTGTTCTCTATAAATTAACTTTTTTCACTTTTTTATTCACAACACCCAAAAATTTGATAAAAACTAATGCTAAAACACAAAAAACTAAACTAATTTGCCAATTTTAAAGTTTTTTTAAATAATTTAACTTCACTTTCTAATAAATGTGAGAATTAAATTTCTATTTTTGTTAAATAAAAATACAGACATGTTTAATTTAATAATAGATGCTGGAAATACAATTATAAAACTTAGAGTTTTAATGCAAAAAGAAATTGTTTCTACCGAAAACTGTAAAGACTGGGATTCTGCATTAAACAGCATAAAACTTTTACAAAAAAACTTTAAAATTTCTGCCTGTATTTTATCAAATGTTAGAGAAAGCAATGCTTTATTTGAAAATTATTTAACTAAAAATTTTAAGACTATATTTTTTTCACACACAAATAAACTGCCTGTTATAATAAATTATAAAAGTTTAGAAACACTTGGAATAGACCGTTTGGCTGCTGTTTGTGGAGCTTCAGAATTATTTCCTAACAAAAATTCTTTAATAATAGATGCTGGAACAGCCATTACTTATGACATTTTAAAAGACGGTAAAATTTATGAAGGAGGAAATATTAGTCCTGGAATTAAAATTAGATTTAAAGCCCTAAATACTTTTACAAAAAAATTACCGTTAATTGATATTGATGCTGAAGATAACAATTTATTTGGACAAAACACTGAACAAGCTATACGATATGGCGTTCAGAACGGAATTTTACATGAAGTTAAAGGCGTTATCGAAGATTTTAAATTGAAATATTCTGATTTGAATATAATTTTTACAGGTGGAGATAGTTTTTTCTTTGAAAAGTTATTAAATTTTCGCATTTTTGCAGAGCCAAATTTAACAACTTTGGGATTAAATAAAATTTTAGAACTAAATGCATAAAAGAATTATTCTTATTCTTGCTTTAACAATAAGCTCAATAATATGTCTCGCACAAGGAAGAGTAGGCTCGCCTTATACAAGGTACGGACTTGGAGACGTAAACCAAAATTCCTTGATTAGAAACAATGCAATGGGTAGAACAAGCTACACTCTACCATATAATAATGGCATTAATTTTATAAATCCCGCTTTAGTTAGCCAAATAGATACTATGACTTTTATCTTTGATTTTGGTTTTAATGGCGGTATTCGCACCTACAAAACTGAAACTCAAGGAAGTATGTCAAACTACGATTTTCAAATTTCACATTTAATATTTGGCTTCCCAATAACAAAATGGTGGAAATCATGTGTAGGTTTTATGCCATATAGTAATGTCGCCTATTCAATTGTTGATAGAGATTCGTCGCTTAACGTAGCTAAAGATTATATATACAGTGGCAATGGCGGACTAAATCAAGTGGTGTGGAGCAATGGATTTACTCCTTTCAAAAACTTTAGTATAGGAATTAATGCGTTTTATTATTTTGGAAAAATATACCATTCCAACTCTATTGACTTTGATGACAAAACAGGAGCTTTTTTAAATGTTATTGAGCAAAACACTGTAAGAATAAACGATTTTAGCTTTGACTTAGGTATGAATTACAACATAAATTTGAATCCCGAAAATAAACTTAGTATTTCTGGAGTATATGCTTATAACTCACAATTAAATGCTGTTCGAAACACAATGGTTTTTAATACACTTAGTCATAGTTCTGCAATAACAGATACAATTTTTCAATCTATTAACGAAAAAGGCAAAATTAGCTTAGCTCAAAAAATAGGTGTGGGAATAGGCTATAACCACGATGACAAACTTTATGTGGGAGTTGATTATACTATACAAGATTGGTCAAAAGCAAAATATTTTGAACTAAGCGACCAATTATCAAACAGTACATTTATCTCTGTTGGAACTGAATACACACCAGCAGGAAGAAGTAAATTATATTATAAATATTGGCAAGGCGTAAGCTATAGAGCGGGGTTTTATTCTAACCAAAATTTTATCAACCTAAACAACTCAGAAACAAAGATTTCTGACTTTGGCATAAGTTTTGGATTAGGATTACCAACAAAACGTTCTAAGACATCATATAACTTATCGCTACAAATTGGGCAAAGAGGAAGTGCAAAAAATAATTTTATTACAGAAAATTATTTTATCATCGGATTCAGCCTTAATTTAGCAGATATGTGGTTTATTAAAAGTAAATTTGATTAAACAATTTTAAAAGTTTTTATTATGAAAACATTTGTATTTTTTATCGGAATTTTATTAGCTGTTATGTTTAGCAACAGCGCAGTGGCACAAGAAGGTGACATGGGAAGCGACCCAGACAAGTGCATGATTATGTTATCAACTTATAATGAATTTGTTATCCAACAAAATTATAAAGATGCAATGACAGCATGGAGATGGTGTTTTATAAATTGCCCAGAAGCAACAAGAAACATTTATATTCATGGCACAACAATAGTTGAATATTTTATCGAACAACAAACCGAAGATGCTGCTCGAGAAGCTTATATCGATACTTTAATGATGGTATTCGATAATAGAATAAAATATTACAACCAAGAAGCTTTAGTTTTAGGTCGTAAAGGTATTTCTATGCTAAAATATAGAAACGAACAAGTAAAAGAAGCTAACGAAGTATTAAGAAGATCTTTCGAACTAGGAAGAGAAAGTTCTGAATATTTTGTTCTTCAATATTTAATGCAAACAACTGCAATATTATATAGCAACGAACTTACAACACAAGAAGATGTTGTTAATACTTATTCTGACTTATCTGATGTGATAAATACTCAAATAGATAATGAAGCTAACGAATCAAAAAGAGCAAGATTAGAAGAAACTGCAAAAAATATTGAAGAAATATTTGTAAACACTGGTGTTGCAGATTGTCCAACTGTAATAAGACTTTTTGGTCCAAAATTTGAAGCAAACCCTGAAGATATATCTCTTGCGTTAAAAATTCTTGCGTTGCTAGATCGTGGTCAAACTGATGATTGCAAACTTTCAGATTTATACATGAAATGTGCTATCGCTGCTTATAATGCAGAAAAAACTTCTACTTCAGCCCACTCTATTGCTCAAAGCTATTTTAAAAGAGGCGATGCAACAAATGCTGAAAAGTTTTACGAAGAAGCAATTTCTTTAGAAGAAAACTCTTTGAAAAAAGCAGATATGTATTATGAGCTAGCATTATTATATTACAGCAATAAAAATTATGTTAAATCTAGACAATTTGCACGCAATGCTTTAGTAAACAATCCTAACTACGGAAAAGCATATATTTTAATTGGAAGACTATATGCTGCAGGTGGTTCTTGTGGTGAAACTGTTGTTGAAAAGAAAAGTCTGAATTGCTTAATAGTTGATCAATTTATAAAAGCTAAAAATGTTGACCCATCAGTTTCTTCTGAAGCGAATGAACTAATTTACAGATATTCAGCAGCTTTCCCAACAGGTGATGAGCTTTTCTGGGAAAATTATAAAGCAGGTCAAACTATCACTATAGGCTGTTGGATAGGTGAAACTACAACATTAAGAGCTAAAAGTGAATAGTAAATTTATACCTTTAACAATAATTATAGTGTCTATATTAGTATTTAGCACAGTATTTACAGCTTGCAAAAACGATATAGACACTATAAATAAAATAACAGAAGTTCAAGACCTTCCTACGTTTGACCTCACTGGCTTAGAAACAGTATATAGCGATTCGGGTATTATAAAACTAAAAATTTATGCCCCAAAATTAGTTAGGTACGAAAAACGAGAAATTCCTTGCGATATTTATGAAAAAGGATTATTCGTTGAGTTTTACAATAGATCAATGCTAGTTAGCGGAACGCTCAGATGTAATTACGCTAAATACTCTATAAAAGAAGAATTATGGGAAGCCAAAAGCAATGTAGAAATTAATAATAGTGATAATAACGAAAAAATAAATACCGAACAGTTGTTTTGGGACATGAAAGCTGAAAGAATTTATTCGGATAAATTTGTTAGAATAACAACTGAAGACGAAATTTTATATGGCGAAGGTTTTGAGTCAAATCAAGAATTCACAAATTGGAAAATTATAAAACCTACAGGATCAATAAAAATTAAAGATGAATAAAAATAGAAGAATTGTAATGATTGTAATTGAAGTTCTTTACATAATTACAGCAATGTTTTGTGTTGGCGTGGGTATTTACTACCACATAAAACACGGTTTTGACAAATCATGGTTATTTTATGGAATAGGAATTATTTCATTAGGAATGTTTGGGGTTCGCCGCATACAAAGAAGAAACTTAGAAAGAAGAGAAAGTAGAAAATAATTATGGAGTGGATTATTGTAGGCATAATGATAGTTTTGTCTGCCTTTTTTTCAGGTTCAGAAATTGCGTTTGTATCTTCAAATAAATTAAGATTAGAACTTGCATCAAAAGAATCTAGTCTAAGTTCTAGAATATTAACTATTTTTAACGCATATCCTTCGCGTTATATCACAACAATGTTGGTCGGGAACAATATAGTAAATACTATTTATGGTATTTTTATGGCTAGACTCTTATATGAACCCATAGTACAACATGTAAATTCTGAATTTTATGTTCTATTGATACAAACAATTGTGTCAACAGCTGTGATTTTAGTTTTTGCCGAATTTATTCCAAAAGCATTCTTTAGAATAATAAATTATACGGCTGTAAAAGCTTTTTCTATACCTTTGATTATTTGCTATTATTTATTATATCCCATTGGCAGTTTAACAATTTGGATTTCTTCGCTTTTAATAAGAATATTTACAGGCAAAAAAATTGATTTCTCTACAAAACAATTAGCTTTTTCAAAAATTGATGTAGAAGAAATGTTAGAAGCCGGTAATTTTCATGAAGCAGATAATCAAAACCAACAAGAATTAAAATTTTTCAAAAAAGCTATTGATTTTTCATCAATAAAACTTCGAGAATGTATAATTCCAAGAAATGAAATTGTTGCAGTTCCTTCAAGTATTAGCATGACTGATTTGCGAGACAAATTTATAGAGTCTGGACATTCAAATATCTTAGTCTATAAACAAAGTATTGATGAAATTGAATCATATATTAATGTTAAAGACATTTTTAAAAATCCTAAAAGCATAGAAGAGATTTCAAGAGATATTTTAATTGTTCCAGAAACAATGTCGGCAAAAAAACTTTTCGACAAACTTATTCAAAGCAATAAATCTTTAGCTGTTGTTGTTGATGAGTTTGGTGCTACCAGCGGAATGGTAACTTTAGAAGATATTTTAGAAGAAATTTTTGGCGAATTTGAAGACGAACACGACTTCCCAGAACCTGATGTAATAATAAATTCTGATGGTAATTATATCATGGACGGAAGACAAGAAGTTGATTTATTTAATCATGAATATGGTTTTGATTTAAGCGAATCAGACGAATATGAAACCATTGCTGGATATATTTTACATCATACGGGTAATTTCCCTAAACAAGGAACTGTTGTTACTGTAAATGAGGATAAAAAAGAATATAAATTTAAAATCCTTAAAGTTCAAGACACCAAAATTGAAAAAGTAATGTTGATAAATAAATAGTTATCAATCCTCAAATAATAAAAAATAAAAAAAAGCTCTATCCAAAAGAATAGAGCTTTAATATTTATAGATTAAGACTTGTTTATTTCACACTAATAGTTTTTACAATTTCGCCACTATTAGTTTTTACTTTTATAAAATAATTAGCTTTTTTCAATTTGCTAACATCAATAAATTCTTTGTCTGAATTTGTTGTTTTTGTATAAACTACTTTTCCTAAAACATCAATAATGCTTACGGCTTCTAAGCCTAGTGCTTCAACAACAATATTATCAGAAGCTGGGTTAGGATAAATTTTTACAAAATCAAAATCTATTCCTTCAATTCCTGATGGGATAACTGTAATATAAGCAGTTTTAACTTCTTCGTCTTGGTTTGTTCCATTGCCAACTGTTAGAGTAACATCATAAGTACCAACAGTATTATAAACTACAGATGGATTTGGTAAAATACTTGTCGCTGGATTACCGCCTGGGAATTGCCAATTCCAAGAAGTAACACCACCAGTAGATTGGTCTGTAAAATTAACTGTTCCGCCAATTTCAACACTTGTAGGATTTGCTGTAAAGTCAGCTACTACAGGTTCTGGTTGTGGAATAACTGTAACATATCCAACTTTAACTTCTTCATCTTGATTTGTTCCATCGCTAATTGTTAGCTTAACATCATAAACGCCAGCAATTTCATATACTACAGATGGGCTTTGTTCTGTGCTTGTTGCTGGATTACCTCCAGAAAATTCCCAATTCCAAGAAGTTACATTACCTAAAGATTGGTCTGTAAAGTAAACAGTGTCGCCTTCTTCTACAGTTGTTGGATTTCCGATAAAGTCTGCTGTAAAAGAGCCATCTTCTACAACTGTAATATAGTTTGTTCTTGTTTTTGCATCGCTACCATCAACATTTGTTGCAGTTAGTTTTACAGTGTATGTTCCTGCTGTGTTGTAGGTTACTGTTGGGTTTTGATCTGTGCTTGTAGCAGGTTCTCCTCCATCAAAAACCCATTCCCAAGATGTAGGATTATTTGTAGATTGGTCCGTAAAAGCAACTGTTCCACCAACTGTAATAGTTGTAGGATTTCCAACAAAATTTGCTACTGGAGGTGTAGGTGTTGCAGTAACAGTAATATATGCGTTTTTTACAACATTATCCTCACCACCTGCGTTTGCTACGGTAAGAGAAACATTATAAGTTCCAGGCACCATATAAGTAACTGTAGGACTTTGTTCTGTACTTGCACCAGGTGTTCCTCCTTCAAAAATCCAAGACCAACTTGTTGGATCATTTGTGCTTAAATCAGTAAAACTAACTTGTTGACCTTGCTCAATAGTTGTTACATTAGCTTCAAAATCTGCTACAGGAGGCTCAACATAAGGAAGAACTACTATTAGTAAAGAAGTGTCATCATAGACAGGGCTTTGTTCCACGAGTGTACCAAAAAAGTTAAGATAAGGAGTAATTTTTAATGTTAATTGATACTCGCCAGGTGTTGTAGGAGTTCCCTTTAATTGTGCACAATAGCGAGTAAGCGGAGTTGTAACATTAAATATTTCTTGACTTTTACACCAAGCTATTCCTTCTGGCAATCCATTAACCTCATCAATTCTAATAGCACCAATCAAAGCAAGACCTTCAAAATTTTTAGGTGGAATAACAGTAACTGTTTCGTCATAAAAAACATTTTGTGTAGCAACAGGAAGATCTACAGGACATATCATTCCATTACCTTCAAAATTTTCGACACAAGATTGGTCGGGAGTACAATTAGGATCACAAATTTGAGCATTTAATGCTAAAGAAAATAAAACAACAAAAAAAGTAAAAATTACATGTTTCATAATATTTTAAATTAAAAGTTTTACAATAATTAAAAATGAGCACTTATTAATATTTCGTATCTACGTGGAGCATGCATATCTCCAGGTCTTCCGACATATTCAGCATTTAATAAATTTTTCACAATAAAATTAGCACTTAAATATTTATTGAAATTAAATCCGAATCTTAGGTCTATATTAAAATAATTCTTTTTTGCATTTTCAATTCTATAATTCCAATATCCTGGTAAAATTGTTTGGCTAAAAAATTGATAAAAAGCTATATCAGTAAGATTTACCGTTGCGGGATCTCTTTCGTCGCAGAACAGTCTGTCAACATTTTCCATAGCACTACGCCAAATAATATTTGCACCAAAAGTAATACGTTTAGTTTCTACTCCTATATCTGCTTTTATAGAATGTCTATTTCTATATTTTAAAATTGGCGATAGACTAGAAGCTGTAGTGTCTGCTCCAAATTTTGGTACTGGATAAGTATAAGTATATCCCACCATTCCCATAATCATATAATTGCCCACTTTACCAGCAATACTTGCCGACAAATCTGCTCCTGTAATTCTAACATCTCCATAATTTTGTGATTGAAAAGCAAATACTGGAATAACAGTATCTGTAGGTTGGAAAGGCATATATGTTACTGGATTAAACACACCGAAGGTAAATTCCATCATATTATTTATATCTTGATTAAATAAAGCTAAGTCGGCAAAACCTCGCCATTTACCAAATTTATATCCTTGCTTTATTCCTAATTCTGTACTCCAGCCTGTTTCTGGCAACAATCTTGGATTAGGCAAAACATTTACCATTCCTAATGATGTTGCAGTATATTTTTCTGCTATTGACGGGAAACGATAACCTTGTCCGAATGAAGCCCGTATAAAAGTTTGGTCTGTAACCGAATAGTTTACCCCTGTTCTAAATACTGGTCTAAATGGGATTTCTAAGCGTTCCTTACCAAGTTTTATATCAAACAAAGATTCGGTTTGAGTGGAATCCAAAACAAAGTACTCTCCTCTCAATCCACCCGAAAGTTTCAATCTTCCAAAAGTAACGTCAACATGTGTATATAGAGATAAATTATTGCTAAAATGGTCGCCAAACATATTGGAGTAAACATTTGAGTATGAATTTACAATTCCTGCTGCTAAATTCCATTTTTCAGCAAGTACTGTTTGATATTGAAACTCTCCATAATAAGTGTATCCTTTAGAGTTTTTCATTGTATCTGAAGGAATAACATTTTCGGTTAAAAAATAGCGTGTTCTCAAACTAAATTTATCTCCATTTGGTCTATAATAATTAACATAAGGGTCTAGATTCATTCTAAAACCTTGTGTTGGTGCAGTTGTTCCTAATCCTGGATTTGCTTGGTAAGCATTAGTATCTGCTTTCCACATAAAAAAGTCGCTTATATCAACCGCCATAAAGTTTGTATTTACTCCTACAGCCAATCCTTGAACTTTTTTAGCCCTATATCTTAAATTTGCATTAAATCGGCTACGGCGTTCGTATTCAGCTTCTCTATATCCTTCATCGATATGATGATTTCCACCTAATGATAAATCTAAATTGTCAAATTGTTGAGCATGATGAAAACTTAAACCCGCATACATAGGATTTCGCACAAAATAAAAAAGCTCTTCACGCAAAGGAATTTTTAAAGGAGAGTTGTTATTTGCAAAGAATTCTTTTCCCCACCATTTTTGGCGAAAATCTCTAGGATTTCCATAAATACCATTAAAGTAAGACACTTTAGTAACAGGTTTGTTTGTGGGATATGCAGATCTTACATTTATAACTCCTCCAAGAGCTGATGAGCCAAATAATGCTGAACTTGCACCTTTCACAACTTCAACTTGAGACACATTTTCTAAAGGTACATAATACCATTTCACATCTCCAACATCAGCTGACATTATAGGTAAATCGTCCATTAAAACAATTACACGACTTCCTGCTCCATAACTCCAGCCTGTACTTGCTCTAATACTTGCCTGACCATCATTAACGTCAACACCAGGAACCATATTAAGAGCATGGTCTAAACGAGTGGTGTTATTACTTTCTATCATTTTTGGTTTTAAAACTTCCATAGAAACGGTAACGTCTGATAGTTTTTGTTCAAACTTACCAGCACTCACAACTACTTCATCAATAATTTCTGCTGTAGGCGATAAATTTATATCTAAAACTACTGGTTTCCCAACAAGTAATTCTACTTCTTTTGTTACTTCTTCAAATCCGATAAAAGCAAATTTAACAATATAATCGCCAGGATATAATGCAATTTTATAATTGCCGTCAAAATCTGTTGAAGTCCCTAATTGTTGCTTATTAGCAAGCAACTCTTCAGCATGATTAATTGTAATATTTACTCCAAAAAGTCCTTCATTATTTTCGGCATCAACAACTTTTCCAGATAATAAAACAGTTTGTGAAAACAGAGCAAAAGAAGTGGTAACAATAATAAAAACAATAAGTAAAACTTTTCTCATAATACTAAATAATTATTATTAATAAGTTGCAAAAATAGAAAAATAACTACCATTTTAAACTTTTTTGACAATAATTATATCAACAAGTTTAAAAAAATACGTATTTATACTTAGAGTTTAAATTTTTAAAAATAACAAAAAATTATCTTTTTTAATTTCTAAACCATATCTTTGCAACTATGAATAGTATTGATGAAATATTTATGCAAAGATGCCTTGACCTTGCTCAAAAAGGTTTAGGCTCAGTTTCGCCCAACCCAATGGTAGGAAGTGTTATAGTACACGAGGGCAAGATCATTGGAGAAGGCTATCACAGAAAATATGGTGAAGCTCATGCTGAAGTAAATGCGATTAATTCTGTAAGAGATAAATCTTTATTAAGCAAGTCAACTATTTATGTTTCTTTAGAGCCTTGTTCTCATGTTGGAAAAACTCCTGCTTGTGCAAATTTGATAGTAGAAAAAAATATTCCAAAAATTGTAATTGGCACTATCGACCCACATGAAAAAGTCGCTGGAAAAGGAATTGAAATTCTTAAAACTGCTAACAGAGAAATAATTACAGGTGTACTCGAAAACAAATGTATTGATTTGAATAAAAGATTTTTTACTTTTCATCAAAAAAAGCGACCTTATATAATTTTAAAATGGGCAGAAACAAAAGATGGCTATATTGATTTTGTAAGAACGCCTTCCGACAAAGCCAAAGCATTTTGGATAACAAATGATGAATGTAAAACTCTTGTTCATAAATGGCGAACAGAAGAAGATGCGTTTTTAGTTGGCACAAATACAGTTTTATTAGACAATCCACAACTTACTAGCAGGCTGTGGAAAGGGAAAAATCCAACACGCATAAGCATTGATAAAAATCTAACATTATCTAAAGATTTCAATATTTTTAATAAAGAAGCCGAAACAATTATTTTCAACTCCCACACAACCTTGATTATCAACAATATTACTTACTTGAAAATTGATTTTTCTAAAAATATAATACCTCAAATTTTAGAAAATTTATATGATTTTAACATTTTGTCGCTTGTTGTTGAAGGTGGCACACAAACCTTACAATCATTTATTGATTTGAATATATGGGACGAAGCAAGGGTGTTTGTTGGCGATCATATTTTTGAAAAAGGCGTGCCTGCTCCTATTTTTGAAAAATTGGAATTTAAAACTGAAACTTTTGGAAATAGTATTTTAAAATGGTTTTACAACAAATATTAAATTTTAATAATAAATTTGCATTTTAAATCAAATTGCTTTTAATGAAAAGATTTAATTTAATATCATTTATTTTTGCAATATACATTATTTTAACAATTGCTTCTTGTGCCAAGCAAATAGCAATTTCTGGTGGACCTAAAGACACCAGCCCACCAAAATTTGTAAAATCAGAACCCCAAAACGGCTCAACAAATTTTAATTCTGACAAAATTCTTATTCAATTTGATGAATATATCAGGTTAAATAATGTAAATCAAAAATTAATTGTTTCACCACCAATGCCAACAAAACCTGTAGTTACAATTAAAAGAAAAGGAGTTTTAATAAAGCTAAAATCTAATGAGTTAGAAGAAAACACAACTTACACTTTAAATTTTAATGATGCCATTGCCGATAATAATGAAAATAATGTGCTTAATTCTTTTGTTTTTGCATTTTCAACTGGAGATAAGATAGACTCTTTGTTATGTGGCGGTGTAGTTTTAGATGCTTTCGACAGAAAACCTGTAAAAGATGCTTGGGTTTCATTATATTCTGATTTAAGTGACTCTGCAATAATAAAATCTCAACCTTCGTATATCACAAAAACTGACCAAAATGGAAAATTTTTAATCCCTTTTGTCAAGGAAAACGAATATAAAATTTATGCACTAATCGACAATAATTACAATTACCTCTTCGACCTTCCTGAAGAAAGCATTGCATTTTTAGACACAACAATACAACCTAGTGTTAAATTAATTGCAAAAACAGATACTACAGCTGCCAAAACAATTAATAAACCAACAAATTTAGAACTTTTAATTTTTAAAGAAGATAATCAAACTCAATTTATAAAATCAAGCAAAAGAATTAATCCAAGATTGGTAGAAATTGTTTTTAACAAACCACAACACGACAATTTTGAAATCAATGTAATAGGCGATGAAAATGCAATTTTAAAAATGAGTAAAAGTCTTGACACCTTACAAGTTTTTTTAACAAAAAAAGAAATAATTGATTCATCAAGAATGCAGATAATTTGCAATTATCCTGATTTTGAATCATCTATCAATATTGTTACCGACAGTTTATTTTTAAGATCTGTTGACAAAAAATTAGAAGACAATATTGTTAAACTTTCCATACCAAAGACTAAAGAGCCTCTTTTAGATTTAGAAATTAAAACAGAATTTCCAATTAGTGAATTTGACCCAAGCAAACTAAAATTAGAACTAATTTCAGAAAACGAATATATTAAAACAGATTTTAAATTAGAAAAAGACAGCATAAATCCGCTAATTTTAGCACTAAAATCCGATTTATTAGAAAAGTCTGAATATAGATTATTAGCAGATTCGGCATTTCTTAAAAATATTTATAATGAACCTAACCTTGTTGACACTTTGAAGTTTCAAACTGCTTCGAGTAGTGAATATGGTAATTTTAAAATAATATTTCCCGAAGCCAATACAAACTATCTTGTGCAAATGATACAAAACGAAAAAGTAGTTGCTGAAAGTTCAGAAGAGAATAAAGAAGTTGTTTTTGAATTTTTAAAAGCAGGGAAATATAAGGTAAAAGTAATTTTAGACTCAAATCAAAACGGCAGATGGGACACTGGGAATTATATTAAAAACCAACATGCAGAAAAAGTTTATTTTTTGCCTTCAGAATATGAAATCAGAGCAAACTGGAGTCATGAAATTGAGTGGGATCCAATATCGAACAAATTTATAGAATAAAAACTTTTATTTATATTTTTTTCGATTTTATAGATTATTAATTATTTTTGTAAAAAATATGAAACAGGATTATTTCGCACACGAAACGGCAGTAATTGATGAAGGCTGCATTATAGGAAAAGGCACTAAAATATGGCATTTTTCGCATATTATGTCAAATTGTAGAATTGGAGAAAACTGCAATATTGGTCAAAATGTTGTGGTTTCGCCAGATGTAGTTTTAGGCAATAATGTAAAAGTGCAAAACAATGTTTCTATTTACACAGGAGTTAGTTGCGAAGACGATGTTTTTTTAGGTCCTTCAATGGTTTTTACAAATATAATAAATCCAAGAAGTGCAATTGTTAGAAGAGATTCCTACTTAAAAACTAAGGTAAAAAAAGGAGCAAGTATTGGTGCAAATGCCACAATAGTTTGCGGACACGATATTGGTAGATATGCTTTTATTGGAGCTGGTGCGGTAGTTACAAAAGCAGTTCCTGACTATGCTTTAGTTGTTGGAAATCCTGCTCGACAAACTGGTTGGATGAGTGAATATGGACATAAACTAAATTTCGACAAAAATGGCTTTGCAACTTGCCCTGAAAGTGGTGAGAAGTATCAACTTATTAACAATTCCGTAAAAAAATTATAATCAATATGTCAAATTTGAATTTCGCATTAGTTGGTGTTGGAGGTTATATTGCAATAAGACACGTAAAAGCAATAAAAGAAACTGGAAACGAACTTGTTGCATGTTTAGACCCTTTTGATAGTGTTGGCTTTTTAGATGCACATTTTCCTAATGCAGATTTTTTTCATGAATTTGAGCGTTTCGACAGGCACGTTTACAAACTATCCCGTACAGATAAAAAAATTGACTATGTAAGTATTTGTTCTCCAAATTATTTGCACGACTCCCATATTAGATTTGCTTTAAGAAACCAAGCCCATGCTATTTGTGAAAAACCTTTGGTTTTAAACCCTTGGAATATTGATGCCTTAGCTGAAATTGAAAAAGAATCTGGCAAAAAAATTTACAACATTCTTCAATTAAGATTACATCAGTCAATAAAAAATCTTAAAGAAAAGATAGAAAATGGTCCAAAAGATAAAATTTACGATATTGATTTGGCTTACATTACAAGTCGTGGAAAATGGTATCATTATTCGTGGAAAGGCGATATTCAAAAATCTGGTGGTATAGCAACAAATATTGGAATTCATTTCTTCGATATGCTTTCATGGATTTTTGGAGAAGTTAAATCAAGTGTAGTACATGTAAGTGAAAAAGATAAAGCTGCTGGCTATCTCGAATTAGAAAGAGCAAGAGTAAGATGGGTGCTTTCTATTGATGAAAACATGTTGCCAGACGAAATTAAATCTAAAGGACAACGTACTTATCGTTCTATTAAAATGGAAAACGAAGAAATAGAATTTTCTGATGGTTTTACAGATTTACATACAGAAAGTTATCGTCATATTTTAAGTGGTAAAGGATTTGGTCTTAAAGAAGCCAAGCCTTCAATTCAAACAGTATTTAATATTAGGAATGCTACACCCATAGGAATTACTGGTGATTACCATCCATTGTTAAAGAAATAAACTTATTAAAAATATAATAATAAAGGAATTTTATTATGTTCAAATCAATTTTAAAAAAAGAGAAAAAAATATCAGTTATTGGCTTAGGCTATGTTGGCTTACCAATTGCACTTGAATTTGCTAAGTTCGTTAAAGTTGTTGGTTATGATATTAAACCAGAACGCATAGAACTGATGAAAAACAAAATCGACCCATCTAATGAGTTAGATAAAGAGGCTTTTGAAAATGCTGATATTTTATTTACAGCCAACCCAGAGGATTTAAGAGAGTGTCATTTTCACATTGTTGCTGTTCCTACACCTATTGATGAGCACAAACTACCTGATTTACGTCCTATTTTAAGTGCATCTAAAACAGTAGGCAAAATTTTAAAAAAAGGAGATTATGTTGTTTTTGAGTCAACTGTTTATCCTGGTTGCACAGAAGAAGATTGTGTACCTATTTTAGAAGAAATGTCGGGATTAAAGTTTAAAAAAGATTTTAAAGTTGGCTTTTCTCCAGAAAGAATTAACCCAGGCGACAAACAACACACACTTCCAAATATCGTAAAAATCACTTCAGGTTGCGATGCCGAGTCTGCCGAAGAAATTGCAAAAGTGTATGAAATAATTATTAAAGCTGGTGTTCACAGAGCTAGCTCTATAAAAGTTGCTGAAGCTGCTAAAATTATTGAAAATACTCAACGAGATGTAAACATTGCTTTAATGAACGAATTATCAATAATTTTTGATAAAATTGGAATTAATACTTTTGAAGTGTTAGAAGCTGCTAAAACTAAATGGAATTTCTTAAACTTTACTCCTGGATTAGTTGGTGGACATTGTATTGGAGTAGATCCTTATTATTTGTTACATAAAGCCAAACAGTTAGGGTATCATGCAGAAATGATAGATTCAGGACGATCTTTAAATGATAGCATGGGACCATATGTTGCTGATAAAGCCGTAAAACTAATTATTGCTAACAAAAAAGAAATTACTACTGCAAAAATTTTACTAATGGGTATAACATTTAAAGAAAATGTTAGCGATATAAGAAATTCAAGAGTAATAGATATTATTGAAGAACTACAAAAATATAATATTACAGTTGATGTCGTTGATGCATTTGCAAAACCTAAAGAAGTGAAACATGAGTACAATGTTGATATGATAAAGGAACCTAAAGGCAAATATACTGCTGTAATAGTTGCAGTAAATCACAAACCATATTTAAACTTAGAAGAAAAAGATTTTGCTAATCTTTTAGTTGACAATGGCGTTTTAATTGATATTAAAGGTATTTATAGAAATAAAATTAAAAATTTAACCTACTGGAGTTTATAGTTTTCAATCCTGTATAATGTCATAAAAAACTATAGCTTTTTTATTTTTTAATTTGTAAGTTTGTACTCTAAAAGAACAAGTAGTAAACAATTTTGTTACTAGTATAATAGTTAATTTTAAATATGAAAAGAAATAAAGAAAACATTGAACAAGTTCTAACAACGGTATTACACCCCGAAACAGGGAAAGACATTGTTAGTTCAGGCATTTTAGAAGGGATAGAATTAACTGACAATTCGGTTGATTTAACAATAAGTTTTTTTAAATCTACAGATCCATTTATAAACTCCATTAAAAGAGCTATAAAATCTGCTTTAGAAGCTGAATTTGGAACAGATTTAATTGTAAATATCACAACAAAGGTAAAGAAAAAAGTAAAAGATCCTTCTAGCATTTCAGCTGGATTATCAGAAGTTAAAAATATTATTGCTATTGCCAGTGGTAAAGGTGGCGTTGGTAAATCTACAGTTGCTGTAAACTTAGCAATTGCTTTAGCTCAAAAAGGTTTTAAAGTTGCTGTTTTAGATGCTGATATTTTTGGACCAAGTATTCCAAAAATGTTTGGTGCCGAAGATGCAAGACCTAGTGGATATGAAGAAGACGGTAAAGAATATATTATTCCAATCGAAAAATATGGAATTAAATTATTGTCGATAGGATTTTTTGTAAGCCCAAAAGAAGCAACTATTTGGCGTGGACCTATGGCAGGTGGTGCTTTAAAACAAATGATTGAGCAAACAAAATGGGGCGAATTAGATTATTTATTGTTTGATCTTCCTCCCGGAACTAGCGATATTCATTTAACTCTTGTACAATCAGTTGCAGTTACAGGTGCTGTAATTGTAAGTACTCCTCAAGAAGTTGCTATTGCCGATGCTCGCAAAGGTGTTGCAATGTTTAATGCAAGTGCTATAGAAGTTCCAGTTCTTGGTTTAGTTGAAAATATGGCTTGGTTTACTCCTGCCGAACTTCCTGAAAATAAATATTATATTTTTGGAAAAGGCGGTGTAGAAAAACTTGCTAAAGAAGTAAATAGTGAAATGCTTGGACAAATTCCTTTAGTTCAATCAGTATGCGAAAGTGGTGATAAAGGTACTCCTGCAGCTTTAGAGTTTAGCTCTGTTATTGGTAAAGCTTTTGCAAATTTAGCAGACAATTTTGTAAAAGCTGTTGAAAAAAGAAATGCAGACTTACCACCCACTCAACAAGTAATAATGAATAATTAAAAAATAAAATATCATGGACGAAATTATCAAAAAAATAGAAAAATCAATAGACGAAGTTAGACCATATTTACAAGCAGACGGTGGCGACATTAGTTTAATTGAAGTTACACCAGATTATATTGTTAAAGTAAAACTATTGGGTGCTTGTGGCTCTTGCCCATTTAGTATTCAAACTCTAAAACTTGGTGTTGAAGATAAACTTAAAAAAGACGTTCCGCAAGTTAAGGAAGTAGTTTCGGTATAAGTCAAACAAAATCTATTGTTTGTCATTTTTTGCAAATCTAAATTCTGCTATTACAGGATAGTGGTCGGATAGATTTTTTTCTATAAGCTTGTGAGAACAGCACTTAAAATCTTTGCTATACAAAATATAATCTATTCTTAATTTAAGTTTTGAATTTACCCAAGTATATCCAGGATAGCGTCCACATGCGCTAAAGCTGTCTTTTAAGTTTTTTGCAAGTTTCAAATAAGAATAACTAATAGGAATATCATTAAAATCGCCACAAACAAGTATTGGATAATGACAATCATTCATTGTCCCCCTAACAATTTCGGCTTGTTTTATGCGAATTTTTATTGATTTTAAATATTTCTTTAATATAGTTTTTACCCCAAGATCATTTATCCCTTCTGAAATATTTTCTATAACAGTATAATCTCTTTGATTAAACTCCAAAGACTGAAGATGTACATTATAAACTCTAACAGTATCGGCATCTATCAAAATATCAGAATAAGTAAATCCATTATAAGAATTGTCAAATTTTTCTGAATAAGAATTTAAAATTGGAAACTTTGAAATTGTTACAAGCCCAAAATTTTGTCCACCTTTTGCAGTTGTCATAGTAGCTTTGTGAACATATTTAGTGTTTAAGTTTTCTAAAATTATTTTTAAAGTTTTAAAATTACTATTAGAATTATTCCAATAAGCTTCTTGCAAGCATAAAACATCTGGGTTTTCATCAGAGATAAGTTGAATTATATCAGTTCTAATATTTGTATTTTCCCAATCGTACAAGCCAAAAATCATTACATTATAAGTCATTACTTTAAAGTCGGCTTCCTTAGATTTTGAGCTAAAAAAAGATTGAATAGGATAAATTAAAGCTACATATTTAATTACTAACAAAATACTTATTAAAGAAATTAAAGAATATTTCCATCTCACAAAAATCCAAATCAAAACAAATATTATGTTTACAATTAAAATAATTGTAAATAAAAATGGAAGTAGAGAAAGAAACAAAAATTTTGATGGAGGGATAAATTCTATTCCATAAATAGCAAGTAATAATATGCTTGCTAGTATATTTATTATTAGTAATGCTTTATTTGCTTTCTTTTTTTTCATTTGCTTTGTTTAAAAAGTTTTTCTTTTTCACTTGCTGTTAATGCTTCGTAACCAGATTTTGCAATTTTATCAAGTATTTTATCTATTTCTTCTTGTTCTGCTTTTTTTCTTGCATTATAGTCCCAGTCGCTTTCTCGTTTTGTTGATGTTGATTTTGTTTTTGACTTAGATTTTTTATATTTAATTCTCATATTTTTTTGGGGACTAAATAAGTTTTTTATCCAATAAAGAAATTTAGTGAGAAAACTAGTAATATCAACTCCTTTGCGATAAAATAGAGCGAACATTACTCCAAAAAAAGCTCCTCCTAAATGTGCAATATGACCACCTGCATTATCTGTTGGAATACTTAAAATATCTAATATAACAACAAACAAAGCAAGGTATTTTAATTTAAAATTTCCTAAAAAAGCCAAACGTATTTCTTGGTTAGGTGCAAGCATTGCAACTGTAAAAACAATAGCCATAACCGAAGCAGATGCTCCTATTGCAATAGAAATTTCTTTAATTTCGTTAAAAACAGGAAAAATATTAAATGCTAAAATATAAAAAACTGCACCTAATATTCCTCCTAAAATATAAACGCCAAGTAATTGTTTTTGAGACAAATACTGCAAAAAAAGTTTTCCAAACCAATAAAAGGCTAATAGATTAAACAAAATATGCAAAAAACTTTCATGGGTAAACATATAAGTAATTATTGTCCATGGATAAGTTTTTAAATTATTAATATTTGCAGGGACAGCTAAGTAGTATAAAAACTCTTGACTTGTTTTAGCGTTGAGAAACAAAAAAACTTTAAATAACTGAATAAAAAGAAAAACAATTAAATTAATATAAATAAGAATATTAAAATTGTTTTTAGCTTTAAAGCTATATTTCAATTCATCTAAAAAACTCATTGATCCCAGCGATTAAATTGTTTTTTTCTCCAAACTAAAATAAATATAAGTCCGAACAACATTCCGCCTAAATGTGCAAAGTGAGCGACATTATCACCACTTCTATTTAAGAAACCTAAAACCAACTCAATTGCAACAAAAATCATAACTAAATATTTTGCTTTTATTGGGATAGCAGCATAAAGATATAAAATTGCATTGGGAAACATCATTCCAAAAGCTAAAAGCAAACCGTAAATAGCTCCAGAAGCTCCTACTGTTGGGGTGTTTATCATTAAATTTAAGTCTCTCATTTGATTCTTACCTTGCTTTAAAGCCTCACTACCTTCGTCAAGAACATATTTTACTTGCTGAGGATCCATTTTCGCGATAAGTGAATTGATTTCTATATTCATTACTATTAAATGCAAAAAAGCTGCTCCTAAACCTGTGAAAAAATAATAAATAAAAAATCTTTTCGAACCCCATACTTCTTCCAAAATCCTACCAAACATATATAATGCAAACATATTAAAGAACAAATGCCAAAAATCGACGTGCATAAACATGTGAGTAATCAGCTGGTATGGTCTAAAGAAATCAGATTTAAAACTAAAAACAGCCAAATGCATTATTGAATCTGGTACAAGAAACCTCCTCAATGCAAAAAGAGCAATATTTATTATTAATAAAGTCTTTACTACTGGTGGTAAATTAAAAAAACCTCCTCTTTGAAAATTCATAATAAATTAATTCAATTTTTGTTCTATTTCTTCAATTTTAATTACCTCTAATATTTTTTTTCCTTCTGGCGTATAGTTATGGTCTGAGCAAAGCATAAGTTTTTGAAAAATCTCTTGCATTTCGAGTTCTGTTAAAGGCTTAGCTACTCTTATTGATGATGTTTTTGCTAAAGCTAAGGCAATTTTTTCGTTCAGCACAACTTTTGCAGAGCCTTGTAATTCAGCAATTGCATAAACTATTTCATCAATTAATTTTTTGGGGTCTATATCTGTTAAATCGCCTGGCACAGCTCTAAGTTCAAATTTTTCTTTACCAACAAGAACAATTTCAAAGCCTATATTGTTTAAGTCTGTAATTATTTCTAAGATAACTGCTCTTTCGGTTGGAGAAGGCTCTATTATTACGGGAAATAGTGTTCTTTGGCTAACTCCTTTTCGAGTTTCTAAAAGCTTTAAAAAGTTTTCGTACAAAATTCTTTCATGTGCTCTTTTCTGGTCTATAACAACCATTCCAGATTTTACCGAAGTTATAATATACTTATTTTTTAGTTGAAAAAACAATGATTTGTTAAAACTAGTTGATTGAGTTTCATCTCGCGAAAGCAAATTTTGTGTTTCTTCAATATTTTCTTGTTGTGGTAAAACAAAATCTTCTCTATTCTTGTTTTGGCTTTGCTCGTATAAACTGCTCCAGTTGCGTGGTACATAATTAGATTGTCCACCTTTATGTTGTGTATGAGACTTAAATGGGTTATAATCTGGATTTATATTAATTGTTGGTGGTTTAAAACTTGTATTTGAAGTTAAATGAACATCTCTTGTTATATTTTCTTCGAAATCTAATCCTGGAACTATATTAAATTTTCCCAAAGCTTCTTTTACGCTTGCTTTCAGAATTTGGAAAATAGATTGTTCTTCTTCAAATTTAATTTCAGTTTTTGTTGGGTGAATATTAATATCAATAGTTGATGGGTCTATTTCGAGATAAACAAAAAAACTTGGAAATTCTCCTTCGGGAATAAGTTTTTCATAAGCTATACTAATTGCTTTTCGAAAATAAGGATGAATCATAAAGCGTTTGTTTACAAAGAAAAATTGCTCATTAGTTGTTTTGCGTGTTCGTTCGGGTTTTGCAACAAAGCCAGAAATTTTTACTATTGATGTTTCTGTGTTTAGACTTACAAGATGTTGATTTATACTTTTTCCAAACACATTAACAATTCTTTGTTTATGATTTTCGGGATTTAATGTTAAAACAATTTTATTGTCTAACATAAATTGAAAAGCTATTTCGGGATTTGCTAAAACTATTCTATGAATTTCTGTTGTTATATGTCGATTTTCTACTGGGTCGCTTTTCAAAAATTTTCGTCTTGCAGGAACATTGTAAAATAAGTTTTTTACAATAAAATTTGCTCCTTTAGGGCAATTTACCACTTCTTGAGATTCTACTTTTGAGCCAGAAATATTTATACAAGTTCCTAAATCCTGTCCTTCGGTTTTTGTTCTTAGTTCAACCGAAGCAACAGCAGCAATAGAAGCAAGGGCTTCGCCTCTAAACCCCATACTACGAATAGCAAACAAGTCGTCGGCACTAGAAATTTTTGAAGTAGCATGACGTTCGAAAGCAGTTCTAGCATCTTGTGGGCTCATTCCTTTTCCGTTGTCTGAAACTTGAATTAAAGTTCGTCCTGCATCAATAATTGCTATTTTTATTTCTGTTGCACCTGCATCAATAGCATTTTCGACAAGCTCTTTAACAACAGAAGCTGGTCTTTGTATAACTTCGCCTGCGGCTATTTGATTTGCAACCGAATCGGATAAAAGTTTAATAATATCTGCCATTATTTCATGAACAGTTTAACAATTGGAGTAAGGTCAGCTATTAATATTAAATAAACTATAAAAGCTAAAATACAAGCTATTACGAGAACTCTTATAGTAGAATTTCCTTTACTATAAGCTGTTCGTTTCATAGGGCGTTTAAAGCTACCTTTTATCTTAGCTCCGGGTTTATTACTGTCCATACCAACAGGCTCTTTCCCTTGAGCAATTCTCATCTCATTTAACAACTCCCGTCTTCTTTCTTTTTCGGGGTCATAATAGCGTGGTTTATAATCAAACACATTATGTTGTGGTACTTTAAAAAAACTTCCGAAACCCATAATTATAAATTTTTACAAATTTAATGTTTTTAATTGAATTATTTCACTAACCCGACAACACTTTGTTTATTTTGCGCTTTTTTGAGATAATTTTTTAAGCTTATAAACTATATTTTTCATTGAAGAATTAAGTTCTGGATAAACTTTTGTTAATAAAACAGGCACAAAAAACACTATTACTAAAACAAGACTTCTAACACAAATATCTAAAATAAAATGCATTTGTGGAATAAACACATTAATAATTAAAGCAACAAGTCCAGCAATTAATATGATAATATGTTTTAGTTTATAGGGATTAAGTTTAAATTTCCAATAAATAAAAAATTGCCTAGAAACTAAGTAAATTAAAAATGCAAGAGCCAAGGCAATGCTAGCTCCGACTATTCCCCATTTAGGTAGTAAAATAATATTAAAGATAATTATAGAAATTATTAAAATTATCATTAGGACTGCAAACTCTCGATAATACTTGCTAGAATAAATAATTTCGCTACTTACGCTTGCAATCATTTGAAGAAGATGAGCTAGTGCAATAAAAAATATAACATAACGTCCAATTCCAAACTCTGGTGGTAAAATTGTCATAATATTATTTATATTTCCCCATATTAAAACAAAAAGAGCCATGCCAACCACCGACATACTTGTTGTACTTCTTTTATAAATTTCGTTTACATCTTTCCAGTTTTCTTTTTGAATTGCTTCTGTAATTAATGTGCTTGAAATTCTAATTAAAGATCTTCCTGGCAATAGAATTATGGTACCAAAAAAGAAAACAGTAGAATATATTCCAGTTGCACTTAAATCGCAATAATGATTAATTAAATATCTATCTATTTGCAAAACTGCCATTCCACTAAAACTTGAAATCAAGCCAAAAACAGCAACAGAAATCACTTCTTTTGTAAATGATTTAGTGAAAAGTTTAAATGAAGGTTTTAGAGAAAATTGTTTTTTACAAATTAATAATATACAAATTAGAATAACAGGAACAGCATAAGAAATAGTATAGAGAATAATAAATTGATGAAAGTCTATAAGTTCTAACCAGAACAAGACTATTGTAATAAAGTTTAACAACCTTAAAAGCAATTCTTTAGCAAATGCTCCAAACGAAGCATTAAACAAAAGACGATTATAGGTATCTATTATGAAATAAAAAATTGTAATAAAAACAAATGGCAACAACAAATAAACATATTCTGCAAACAGAGGCGACTGGTCTATATTTGTTCTTATTACATAACCTTTTGTTAAATAATAAAAAATCGTGTACAGCACAAAACCTAAGCTACCAACAGCTAAAGCAAAGAACAAAAAGCCATTGTGATTATTTTTTTCATCTCTAAAATAAGGGAATTGCCTAATAGTAACATTTACCATTCCTAAAGTTCCCAATTGCCCAAAAATTGTAGATAAAGCCACTAAAATATTGACAAGACCGATTTGGTCTGTAGCAAACAATCTTGGCATAAGCAAGGCGACATTTACAAAGCCTATAAATGCACCCAAGTAGGAATAAATGGAACCTTTAATTGTTTGTCGAGATACTATTCCCATTTTAAAAAAGTAATTTTTCCTTAGACTTAATTCGTGATAAATCTAAATTAAAAACGGCAGAAACTGAACTTATTGCTTTTATTTCTGAAATTATTTTCTCCAAATAAGCATCGTCATGACTATCAAACACTTGCAAAAAATAATCTATATTTTTTAATTCATCAACAATATAACCTATATTGGTTTTGTTAACAACCAATCTCAAGTTTAATGAAAGATTTGAAGGCTGACATTTATATGAAACAAATTTTTGAGTTTCTGTATATTTATTATCTTTAATTTCTATGTCTTCTTGTTTTATAAATTCTGCTTTAAAAATTTTTCCCAACTTCCACGAAAGCCTGTAATCATCTTCAGATGAAGAAATTCCTATAAGCTTAAAGTTATATTCTGCTTCGTATTTTATTTTTTTAGTTTTCATCAATACAAATGTAGTTATTTTTTTTGTATAGAATAAATTTGTTTAAGAGTTTTACTTAAAATATTTACATCAGTAAGTAATAAAATTTTAAATTTAGTTTAATCTCAAATGACTTAGCTTTTTCAATGCTTGTTTAGAAGCTTTTTGTTCTGCTTCTTTTTTTGTCCATGCTTTTCCTTCAGCCAAAAATCTATCATCTAAACATAGTTCGCACAAAAAATTTTGATTCTTTTCATTACTTTCCATATTTTCATAAGTATTAAAAGTAATATTCAATTTAAACTTTTGAATTAGTTGCAATAGTTTAGATTTATAATCTTTATTTTGTTCTAAAAGTTTTTCTAAATCAAAGTTTTCATAAACTAATTTTTCAACAAATTTTTTGGCACTATGGTAGCCTCTGTCAAAATATATAGCTCCAACCATTGCCTCTAAGGCATTTCCCGACAAGTTTTTTATTTCATTTCCTGAAGTATTTTTATAATCAACCAATTGATCTAATCCTAGGTTTTCGCCCAATACATTTAAAGACTGTCTGCTTACTATGCTTGCTCTGAGTATAGAAAGTCTTCCCTCATCTGCTTTTGGAAATTTATTGTACAAAATATCAGTAATTATCAGCCCCATTACAGAGTCTCCGACAAACTCTAATCTTTCATTGTTTTTGGTGTTTCTTCCTACAGATGCGTGTGTAAAAACAACTTTATATAATTCTAGATTTTTAGGTTTAAAATCTAATATTAGCTTTAAATTCTTTAATAATTTTTTATCTTCTTCGCTAAACCTTTTAAAAAAGAAGAAGCCCATTAAGATTATTCAGCTTTTTTAAAAATCACACAAGTATTGTGTCCACCGAAACCAAAAGTATTGCTCATTGCATAAGTAAGTTCTCTTTTTTGAGCTTTATGCAGAGTTAAATTAAATCTTGGGTCTATATTTTCGTCTGCTTTTTGGTGATTTATTGTTGGTGGAATTATTTGATCAACCAAAGCCATAACAGCAAATGAAGCTTCCATTGCTCCTGCAGCACCTAGTAGGTGTCCTACAATAGATTTAGTTGAGCTAATATTTAATTTGAATGCGTGATCTCCGAAGACTTGCATAACTGCTTTAAGTTCTGCAATATCTCCAAGAGGTGTAGCAGTTCCGTGTACATTTATATATCCGATATCTTCTGGTTTTAGCTTAGCATCTTGCAGAGCATTTCTCATCACATAATTAGCTCCCAATCCTTCTGGGTGTGGTGCTGTTAAATGATGTGCATCTGCTGACAAACCAGCTCCTACTACTTCGGCATAAATTTTAGCACCTCTAGCTTTAGCGTGCTCATATTCTTCTAGAATAAGACCTGCACCACCTTCGCCCATTACAAATCCATCGCGTGTTGCACAAAATGGACGAGACGCTGTTTTATACTCTTCATTATTAGTAGATATTGCCATCATGGATTGAAATCCGCCCATTCCCACTTCGTTTAGTGAGGCTTCGCTTCCGCCAGTAACCATATAATCTACCATTCCTAATCTGATTAGATTAAAGGAGTCGATAATAGCATTCGACGATGAAGCACAAGCTGAAACGGTACAATAGTTTGGACCCATAAGTCCATGTTTCATTGATATATGTCCTGCTGCAATATCGGAAATAATTTTCGGAATGAAAAAAGGGCTAAAACGAGGGATATAATTTCCCTCGATAAATCCCTTAATTTCTTCATAAAAAGTTTCAACACCGCCAATACCTGATGACCATATAACTCCAGCTCGTGATTTATCGATTGATTCGAAATCGATTCCACTATCCTTAATAGCCTCGTCGGAAGCAATAATAGCAAATTGTGTAAATTTGTCTATTCTTCTAAGTTCTTTACGGTCAAAATATTGAAGCGGGTCGTAATTTTTTACTTCGCAAGCAAATTTTGTTTTAAAATTCGTAGTATCATAATGTGTTATCAAGTCGATTCCACAAACGCCGTTAACAACATTTTTCCATGTCTCTTCTGCGTTAGCGCCTACCGGAGAAATGCTCCCGATGCCGGTAACTACAACTCGCTTTAATGTCATACTGTGAATTTTTTAGTTATTCAAAATTTACTTTACGTTAGCTTCCATGTAGCTAATAGCATCGCCAACTGTGGCAATTTTTTCAGCATCTTGGTCTGAAATAGAAATTCCAAATTCTTTTTCAAATTCCATGATAAGTTCAACTGTGTCCAAAGAATCTGCACCTAAATCAGCGGTGAAACTAGCTTCTGGAACTACTTCTGATTCGTCAATACCTAATTTATTAACGATAATACTTTTTACTCTTGATGTAATGTCTGACATAATTAATAATTTAAGATTAATAAAATTAATTAGTTTTGCAGGTGCAAAGAAACAAAAATCATTCGTTAACTCAAATTTTTTAATGAATATTTTATTAACAATTTGCTCAATGCGCTGATTATCAGCAATATAAATATAGTAAATTATTAGAAATAAAATGAAAACTATCAATTTAGCCCTATTTGCCTCTGGCTCAGGCACTAACGTAGAAAATATAGTAAATTATTTTGCTAAAAATCCTCAAATTAATATCTCATGTGTTCTTTGCAATAAGCCTGACGCTTATGTAATTGAAAGGGCAAAAAAACTAAAACTTGATTTTTTGGTATTTAACAAGGCAGATTTTCAAAAAAACGGCAAAGTTGAAAGCTATTTATTGGAAAAAAACGTCAATTTTATCATACTCGCTGGTTTTTTATGGTTAATTCCTGAATGGTTAATTGAAAAATATCCTAATAAAATTGTAAATATTCATCCTGCATTATTGCCAAAATATGGTGGAAAAGGTATGTATGGCGACAATGTTCATAAAGCAGTTTTGGAAAACAAAGAAAAAGAAACTGGAATAAGTATTCATTATGTAAATAAAAATTATGATGAAGGAAACATTATATTTCAAGCAAAAACAGCTATAGACGAAACCGACAACATTGAAAGCATTGCACAAAAAGTACACAAACTAGAATATAAATTTTATCCTCAAGTAATAGAAAATATTTTACTAACTTTGTAAACTAATATTTTTGTTTTATGAAAAAAATTTTCAAACCTATACTTGCCTTTTTCTTACCTATTATTATAAGCATTAATTCTTTTGCTCAAATTCCTGATGGTTATTATGATGGTGTTCAAGGTTTGACAGGCGAAAGCTTGCGCTCTGCATTACACGATATTATTGATGGACACTCAGTAATTTCATATAACGGATTATGGACAGCTTTTAAATATACTGATAATTTAGGAAATAACAAAGTTTGGGATATGTACTCAAATTGTAATTTTACTTTTGGAACAGACCAATGTGGAAATTACCAAAATATTTGCGACTGCTATAATCGTGAACATAGTTTCCCCAAAAGTTGGTTTAACGATGCCTCACCAATGTATTCAGATTTATTTCATTTAGTACCAACCGATGGAAAAGTAAACGGATATAGATCAAATTATCCGTTTGGAGAATGCTCTTCTGGCACAACATACGGAACAGGCAAATTGGGTACCTGCACCTTCCCTGGATATACACAAACAGTTTTTGAACCTGCAGATGAATATAAAGGAGACTTTGCTAGAATTTATTTTTACATGTTAACAAGATATATGGATAAAATTTCATCTTGGAGCAGTCCAGCACTTAGTGGCAATAATTTTTCTGATTGGACAAGAAAATTATTACTTAAATGGCACAGACAAGACCCAGTATCGCAAAAAGAAATTGACAGAAACAATGTTATATACAACGATTATCAACACAATAGAAATCCTTTTGTTGACAATCCCGAATGGGCAGATATGATTTGGGATCCAAACTACACTCCTTCTTTTGTTGAAAGTTCTAAAATATATTTCGATATTTTTCCAAACCCAGCTAATGATTTTATAAATATTTCGTTTACTCAAAATTTCAACTTCGATTATACTATAAATATAAGCGACAATTCTGGTAGAGTAATAAAATCTTACACTCTAAACTCTAGCCACGAAAATATTGATATTAGCGAACTTTCGGCTGGGGCATATTTTATTGTTCTAAATTCTGAAAACATTACTTTTGTTAGGCAGTTTTTTGTTGTGGAGTGAAGTTAGATATTTAAAAATTATATGAGAGCAAAGATTTTTTTAATAATTCAAATGAGCCTTTATATTGACAACTCACTATTTTCACAATCAAACGATTGCTTAAAAGATTTTGATTATTTGGTTAAAAAAATTCAGGCAGACTATCCTGGTTATTTGGAATTATTAGATTAAGGAAAATAATAGAGAAATAAATAACAAAAAAAATTATATTTGTACACTAAACACAAGGTTTTAAAAATGAAAGAAAAACTGACAATAGCTAAGTTAAAAGCAGAAGCCAAAGCATTTTGTATTGCAGAGTCAAAAATTCAAAATAAATTTCTATTTGGAGTAACTGACGGGAAAGCTGTAGGTACACATATCGAACATAAGTTTCAAGAACAATTAAACTCAAAATACGAAACAACTATTGGTGCTACTGCAAGTGGAATCGATTTGCCATCAGAAGATATTTTAACAGATATTAAAGTTACATCTATTAGCCATCCACAATCATCATGCCCATTTAAAGATGCTAAGCAAAAGATTTTTGGACTTGGATACAACTTACTTATTTTTGTTTATGACAAAATAGATGATCCCAAAACTAGAACTGCTAAACTTGATTTTGTTAGTTGTTTATTTATTTCAAAAGAACGAACAGCAGATTACACAACAACTTATCGTTTGCGTGAAATGGTTAAAGATAAGGCTAATATTGAAGATATTGTTGCTTACCTAAGCGACAAAAATATTCCTGCAGATGAAATAACTCTAAATCAGTTAGCAAAACAAATTCTAAAAACACCTCCTGTTCAAGGATATTTAACCATTTCAAATGCTTTACAATGGCGACTTCAATACCAAAGAGTTGTTGCACTTGACAAAAATGTGCAGGGAATTAGTAAAGTAATTGATAAAGCCAGCAAGTAATGAAAATATTTGAAGCAAATATTTCGTTACAAGTTTGTGAGTTTTTAAAAGATTTTTTTATCAATATTTCGTCTTTTGAAATTGCCAATCAAAAAACATTGGATTTCTTTGGCATCAATGATTTTTTTGAAAATGATAATGATTTTAAAGCATTAAAAAAATCTGTTTCTATTGTTTCCATAAATTCGGTTGCAGAACCTGACCGTGCTGAATATGGTGATTTTCAAACTAATAAAGATTTGGCAAATAAACTTGCAAAACGTTTATCCAAAAACAACATATTACCCGAAATTATTATTGAGCCGACATGCGGAAAAGGAAATTTTATCATTGCTTCTTTATCCAATTTTAAAACTGTTAAAAAAGTATTTGGAATAGAAATTTACAAACCTTACGTTTGGGAAACTAAATTTAGTATTCTCGATTATTTTCTTTCAAACCCCAACAACAATAAACCAGAAATCACAATTAAACATTGTAACATTTTTGATTTTGATTTTAAAAATATTTCTAAACAATACCCAAACGAAAAATTATTAATAATTGGAAATCCTCCTTGGGTAACAAACTCAAAATTAGGAAGCCTTAACTCATCTAATCTTCCAAAAAAATCAAATTTCAAAAATCAAAATGGCTTAGATGCAATGACAGGCAAAGGAAATTTTGACATTGCCGAATATATAACTTTAATGCTTTTAGATGTTTTTCAAACTCATAACGGACATTTAGCATTATTAGTAAAAAACTCAGTGATAAAAAATATTATTTTCGATCAAAAAGATGCAAAATATAAAATTGGAAAAATTGAAAAATATTGTATTGATAGTAAAAAAGAGTTTAACGTTTCGGTTGAAGCCTCTTTGTTTTATTGCCAATTAAATTCAACTCCAAGTTTTCAATGCAATGAGCTTGATTTTTATAGTTTAGAAAAAAAATCAAGTTTTGGCTGGCTTAATGCAAAGTTTGTTTCTAATCTTGCTAATTACAATGAAAATAAAGAAATTGATGGGCAATGTCCTTTTAAGTGGAGACAAGGAATAAAACACGATTGTTCAAATGTGATGGAACTTGAAAGAGAAAACGAGTGTTTTATAAATAAACTTTCACAAAAAATAAAACTTGAAGAAGATTTAATTTATGGGTTTTTAAAAAGTTCTGATTTAAAAAATACTGTAATTAAAAACACGAGAAAACAAGTTATTATAACCCAAACAAAAGTTGGACAAGACACTTCATATATTCAACATTTGTATCCAAAAACTTACAATTATTTAAAATCAAACATTACATTTTTTCAAGCAAGGAAGTCAAGTATTTACAAAGGAAAACCACCTTTCTCAATTTTTGGAATTGGAGATTATTCTTTTAAGCCTTACAAAGTTGCAATTTCGGGATTGTATAAAACATATCATTTCACATTGGTATTACCACAAGACAACAAGCCTATAATGCTTGACGACACATGCTATTTTATTGGGTTTGATAAAATTGAATTTGCAGTTTATACACTAATACTTCTCAACCATAGCAAGACAGAGGAATTTTTGAAATCAATAACATTTTCCGATGCTAAAAGAGTCTTTACTAAAGATATTTTAATGCGTTTGGATTTATTAAATATCACCCAAACCATTTCACAAAAAGAAATTGAAGAACAAATCAATTTTTTAAATAACAAATATAATCTAAGCATTAATCTTTCGCATTGGAATAGTTTTATTAACACAATAACACCCAAAAAAGCAAAACAATTGACAATATTCTGATAAAAAAGGACTTTGACAATCATACTAATTATTTTAATCAAACATATTTTTCACAAATAATTATTTTATAATAGAAAAAAAATATCTTTGTGAGACATTAAATAATACAAAAAAATGAATGAAAGAGTTTACATAAAACACTGGTTAGAATTAAAACCATACAAAGAACAAATTACAGTTGACAACTACTATCTCAACATATGTAATGTTGTTAAAAAGGCTTTTAGAAACAAGAGACACGCATCTGCTTTACAGAGATATTTGGATATTGACGAAATTGATTTATTATCTTGCTTTTTAACATCATATTTCGAAGACTTAATTTCAGAGACAAATATTTGGAATTCTTTTGTCAGAGTTCATAAAAGATTGTATGGGAAGCAATTACCATTTTATAATTTGGACAATTATTATGAAGAAGAAATTAATTCTCAAGATATTAGTTTTTTAATCTGGTATTTTATAAACACTGCACAAAACAAAAAATTCGTTTCGCCTTTTAACGATTTTATTGTAGAAATTGCAACAAATGTATTTGATGTGTTTGATAAAGAATGGGAGTTTGCTCCAGAAAATGAATATTTAAAAACATTTTACCAGATAGACCCAAAAGAAAACAATTATTATATCGCCAGAAATTTGATTGATACAGTACTGTTTGGGACTTACTTATTTTATCCTGATACTTATGTTGACTTACTTTTAGATGAATTTAAAATAGTTGAAGACGCTGAAGATGAAAGACTTATAGAAATGCAGCTTAATGAAAATAGAGATGTAACAATACATAATGTTCATACCAAGCTACTGGCTTTAAAAGGGAAAGAATGGGCAGCTGAAATTTTAGGACAAAATCATCTTCTAAGTAAAGACTTACTAGCTATCTCGAATAGAATACAGGGCTTTTTCCTGTATAAAGGACAAGACAAAGATAATGTCTTCGTTGAGCATATTGCTTCTGGTAAAAAATTTAATCTTACAAAGAAATCTTTTGACCATTCACATGAGTTGAAAAATTTGGATACAATTATGTACTTAGGTATCGTAATGTGGCAAAAAGAATGGTGGTTTTCTGGTGTATATTTTAACTTGGAATTTAATCCTGATATAATACAGCAAGAAAAAAACTCAGTAGAAAGCAAAATGACTGTCGATTTTTTAGACTATAATAAACAAGAAACAGATGAGGTAATAGAACAACAATTTGCAGCATTTAAAGAGTTTAATAATGGGTCGCAGATAGCATTTTTGCCATCAAATAAAATTGATGAATTTTATCAAAAATACATAGAATTTTATAATGGTACTTTTTTAAATATATCCAAAGAAAAAATAAAAAAGGCAGAACAAAAATTAAAAAATGAGGGTTATTGGGACACAGAATCTGAATCTGATAATTATTCTGAAATCTCAGAAACAGGATTAGCTTTTTACAACCCTGTTGGTGGAAGCGAAATAGCGCTTGATGTAAACTCTGCATTTCCACTGCCATCAAACCCATATTTTAAAGAAGAAGAGAGCGAGCTACATGTTAAGCGTTTACTGATGGCTGATGGTTTATCAACAGAATTGGCTATGTTCTGCATTGATAATTGTAAAGACAAATTGTCATTCTTTAAAAATGAAGAAGGGAAAAAATACTTAGAAGATATTAATTTCTTATTAAGATTTTGGAAAAAAGATAATTATCACACAAAAATACGTATGACTTTTGTAGGGAAAAATGAAAATAACTCGCATTAACAGAAAGACATATCAGTTAACCAAAAACGAGCAAGTATTAGGACAACTTACTTATAAAAACTCACTTTCTAACAAAGCCGAAATCACATTAATAGATTCTGCCATTTATAAAATTAAGCCAGCAGGTTTTTTTAAATCACATGTTATCGTTACAAAAAATGAAATAGAAATTGCCAAATTTAAAATGAATTGGAAAGGGCAATTAGTTATTAGTTTGCAATTTGAAAGGGAATTTTTTCTCAAAGGAAAGGGCTTTTTCCACATCAAATATATAATCAAAGCTAAAGATGGAGAAAAAATAATTCAACTTGAACCAAAATTTAACTGGTCTAAGTTCTGTTACAATTATGATATTTCATATAATAATCAATCACAAGACAACTTTTTTATTTTACTTACAGTTTATTGTATAAACTATTATAGGGCATTGGTAAGTTGATAACAAAACACAGATATTCATAAGCCACACTATTGCACACAAGCACTAAGTAATGCGATAAAACAAAAAAAATCTCTTCCAATCAATTTTTTCCCTAAAAACTACCCTCTATATGAAAAAAAACTCGTATATTTGTCTATTACAAAAATTATTTTGTTATGAAAAATACTAAATCTTTACTTTTACTTAGCGTAATTATATGTTTTTTTAGCTTATCAATTAAAGCACAAAACTGGTCAGAAACCATAAAGCTAGTTCCTTCAGACAGAAGTAAAAATAGTTATTTTGGTCAATCAGTTGATGTTTATGGAAATTTTGCTATTGTGGGAGCATATTTCGATAAATTAGGAGTAAACTCTGGAGATCCCAGCTTAACTAATTGCGGTTCGGCTTATATTTTAGAAAATGTTGATGGCAACTGGCAAATAATACAAAAAATTTGTGCTAACGATAGAGCTGAACAAAGTAAATTTGGAGCTTCTGTCGCAATTTGGGAAGATTATATTGCTGTTGGAGCAATAGGTAAATCTGAAGCTCCTAACACAAATTTAGGTGTTGTGTATGTTTTTAAAAACAATGCAGGAGTTTGGACACAAATAAACAAACTACTTCCATCAGACCCCGAAAACGACTGTGGCTTTGGCAACTCTATTGATATAGAAAACAACACATTAATTGTTGGAGCAGAAAATAAGAAAAATGGCACAGCTTATAATGTCGGAGCTGTATATATTTACGAACTTGTCAACAATTCATGGAGTTTTTCACAAAAACTAATGGCTTCCGACTGTTCGGCAGGTGATTTTTTTGGCTGCTCAGTTGCAATTTCAGGTGAATATATAATTGCAGGTGCTTATGCTCAAGATAAAAATGCTACTGGAGGCGGAGAACTAACAGACGCTGGAGCTACTTACATTTTTAAATATAATGCAGGAACGTGGACACAAACACAAAAACTAGTTGCTAACGATAGAGCCCAAGAGAATTATTTTGGGCGTGCTGTAGATATTGATGGCGACTATGCTGTTATAAGTGCCACTTATGATTCTAGAAACTCATTAGGTGTTGCAGATAAAACAAGAACAGGTTCTGCTTATGTTTTTAAAAATAACGCAGGAACCTGGACGCAAACACAAAAAATTCTGGCTAATGATAGAAGCAATTATGACGAATTTGGAAATGCTGTATCGATTTTTAATGATAAACTGATAATTGGTGTCTCACAACAAGACTTTGATAGTAACGGAGAAGACTCTATTTTCAATGCAGGAGCTGTTTATGTTTATGAAAACGTTTCAAGCAACTGGAATTTTACACAAAAACTTACAGCCAGCAACAGACAATCTAATGACTATTTTGGAAATGCCGTGGCTATTTACAATGGGCAATTATTAATAGGAGCAAATCAAAATAAATATGACGCAAACGAAAACAATTATTTACCAGGTGCTGGAGCTGTTTATGTTTTTAATAATTCACCAAAAATTGAAATTTTCCAAGAAGAAACATTAATTGCCAATGGAGGTAGTTTCGATTTTGGAGAAGTTGGTTATAGTGGCGATGGCTTAGATTTAATTTTTAAAATAAAAAATTCTGGAGGCACTACTCTAAACCTAACAGGAAACCCAATTATAGAACTTGTAAGTGGAGACGCAAATATTTTCGTAATAAATCAGAATAGTGTTCAGCCTTCAGTACTACCAAATCAAGAAACTAATTTTACAATTAAATTCAAGCCTACAAGTTTAGGCAGTTTTTCAGCTCAAATTTCAATAGCTAGCGACTGTCCTTCAGACAACCCATACATTATTAGTCTTCAGGGAGTTGGAGGCAAAAGTTCTCAAACCATCACTGGTTTTGCAGATATTCCAACTAAAACTTATGGAGACGCTAGTTTTCAAGTTTCGGCAGTTGCAAGTTCTGGTTTAGATGTAGTTTTTACAAGTTCTAATAATAATGTTGCTACTTGTAGTGGAACTAATGGAAGCACCATTACAATAGTTGGAGCTGGAGTATGTCAAATTTATGCAAATCAAGCAGGAAACGCTAATTACTATCCTGCTCCTCAAGTTGCAAAAACTCTTAATGTTAACAAAAGAGTAATTAATGTAACTGCCGATGCTCTTAGTAAACACTACGGAAATACTGACCCAGCATTAACATACAGCTATACTCCACAATTGGTTGATGGCGACAGTTTTTCTGGAAACCTCCAAAGAGTTACAGGAGAGGCGGTAGGAACTTATGCCATAAATCAAGGTAATTTAGGATTGGGTAATAATTATACTTTAAATTACACAGGTAATAATTTGCAAATTCTAAAACGTCCTATTACTGTTACTGTTGTTCCAGGACAATCAAAAGTTTATAAAGCTGCCGAACCAGCATCTTTTACATACACATATAGCGGTGGTTTAATTGGTAGTGATAATTTTACAGGAGCTTTATCTAGAGAACCTGGAGACACTGTTGGCACATACAATATTTTGCAAAATAATCTTGCTTTAACAAACAATTATCAAATAACATTTATTTCAAATGTCTTCACAATCAATCCCAGACACATTACCATTACCGCTAATTCTGGTCAAAATAAAACTTACGGACAAGCAGACCCTGCTAGCTTTACTTATACATTAAGCGAAGTTTTATATTCTGGAAATAGCGTTAGTGGAGCTTTAGAAAGAGTTGAAGGCGAAGATGCTGGCGAATATGAAATTACTGTAGGAACACTAGCTATTACGCCAAACTACACATTTACTTATCAATCTGCTAATTTTGAAATTTTTCCAAAAGACATAACAGTTATTGCACATCAAAATCAATCAAAACTTTATGGCGACCCAGACCCTGTCTTAACTTATCAATTAATAGGAAGTTTAATCGAGGGTGACAGTATTTCGGGAGCTTTATCTCGCGAAGAAGGTGAAGCTCTAGGAACTTACCCTATCACTCTAGGAACTTTAAGTGCAGGAGATAATTATACTATCCTATTTACATCAAAAAACTTTGAAATTAAAAAGAAAAATGTTTTAGTAACACCAAATTCAAATCAATCAAAACAATATGGATT
>Ga0255345_1000835_pt1 | contig 48605 bp, 45 predicted proteins | sample wastewater_treat_6_FD_192415 | JGI IMG/M metagenome (GOLD analysis project Ga0255345, IMG submission 192415) | Wastewater microbial communities from Lulu Island WWTP, Vancouver, Canada - plant20 | ecosystem: Engineered > WWTP > Wastewater > Unclassified | place: Canada: Vancouver, British...
AAAAAACACTGCGTGATAAAATAAAAAAGCTTGTTTTATTTTCGCCTTTTTTGGATTTTTCACCTGACTCAGCCTTATTGCAAATAAAAAAAATAAGCGACGCCCTCATTTCAACTGAGAGCATTCGACGTATGGCAGACACTTATACCTATGCTTCAAACTTGGCTAACCCCATGGTCTCTCCCCTCTGTGCTTCGGAAGATGACTTAAAAAATCTCAAGCAAGTATATATTCAAATGGGAGAGGATGAAATTATTCTGCCTGATGCGCGGCGTTTTGCAACAAAACTTGGCTATGCAGCTGTTCCTCATATCCTCGATGTTTGGCCTGGTATGATTCACTTTTTTCAGATGGCAGATGATTGTATTCCAGAAGCACATAAGGCAATAGAAAAAGTCGCTGCCTTTATTAAATGCAATGAAGAGCTCTAAGAGCTTGTAAAGGTGTGTATGGAAATAGTATCTCCCGCGGGAAATGTAGAAAAATTATATTATGCTTGGTCCTATGGCGCTGATGCGGCCTATATTGGGCTTAAGTCTTTTTCACTTCGCATCAAGGCTGATAATTTTTACGAAGATGAATACAATAAGGTTATAGAACTAAAAAAACAATTTCCAGGAAAAAAACTTTTTTGTGCGCTCAATATTAGCTTTCATAATCGAGACCTCGACAATTTTATACGTGAGATAGATTATTTTAAGCAGTATCCTATCGACTCTTTTATTGTCTCTGACATGGGTGTGGTAAATATAATTCAAAAAGAGTTTCCTCATGCTGCCTTGCATTTAAGTACGCAGGCAAATTGTATCAATCGAGAAGCGGTGAAGGTGTACAAAGACCTCGGTTTCAAACGGGTTGTTCTAGGGCGTGAAGCTTCTCTCGATGATATTCGTCGGATAAAAGATGAAAATCCTGAGATGGAACTTGAGGTTTTTGCCCATGGTGCAATGTGCATCGCTTACTCTGGGCGCTGTCTTTTGAGCGCTTATATGACGGGGCGCAGTGCAAACTCTGGTTTTTGCTCTCATTCTTGTCGCTGGGATTACAAGCTTTTGGAAGAAAAAGAGCGTCCAGGCGAATATTTTCCTGTCTACGAAGGGGATGACTTTACCGCTATTTTGTCAAGTAAAGATATATGTATGATTGACCACCTCGATGATATGAAAAAAGCTGGGGTTGATTCCTTAAAAATAGAAGGCAGGATGAAAAGTCTCTACTACGCAGCGCTGGTAACGAGAAGTTACCGAAAGGCTGTTGATGCGCTTGAGGGAAAAATTGCAAGTGAGGAAGCTGCTCCTTATATCGATGAGTTATACAAAACAAATCACCGAGAATTTGCTACGGGATTTTTCTACTCGCAAGCGGATGCAAATAAAACCACAAGAGGGGAGACAAAAAGCGACTGGGAACTTGTTGGTACAATCGGCAAAGCTCTCTCTGAGGAAGAAAGCGAGGCTCTTTTTACAAAGGCAGAACAAGAGTCAATGGCTTTGCAAAATGAACTTGATGCGATGCATCCTGAGGCAAAAAAAGCGCGGCTAAAAGATTTGGAAATGCATCCAGAAAAAAGATACCGTCCCCTAGAAAAAAAAGAAGGCTTTAGGCTGTATACCTTTACCGCTTTGAATAAGTTAACAGAGTCTGTTATAATAGAATACATTGGACCGGATATTATCTCTATTTCAGATACGAGTTTTTCTTTTGTTGCACCAGAAGACGCCTCGCTTTTAGCTTGGGTTACTTTTAACAATGAATGTCTTATCTATACCGATAAGGCTGTGGATGAGGGCTTTATTGTTCGGAGCAAAACACAAAATCAGGGTCGAGACGGTTCTCGCTAAAAAACGGATGCTTTTTTGGAGGAAGATGAAAAATACCGATAGAAAAATCGATATAAAAACAATGCTCTTCTTCCTTTTTTTTTGTTTTGCCCCCGCTCTTTTTTCTCTGCCCTTTGACCAAAAAATAACGACAAGTCTCGGGAGTATTGACGGGCAAAGTTATACTCGACCGCATTTTTATCTTTCCTTTTCAGATATGCTTGCATACGAGCCTTTTTCATTGTATCTCGGTATAGAATTTTCTCGGGATCAATGGCATTTGAATGTGGAACCGGGCTGGACTTTTTTAAAATTGAAATATGCGGACTTCGGTTTGAGGCTCTTGTATCATTATACGAGTTTTTTAAAAATCGCCCAGGAGCACGATGTTTTTTACGGTATGGAAAGTCATATCCGCTTGCCAAAAGATATTTCGCTGTATCTCGACCTTTCTTTTATGCAAAAATATACTGTCATTACAAGTATAAAGGAAAGCGTGCCCTTTTTATTGAACAATGGTATGGCTTTTTCCCTGCGCTTTGAAAAGGCATTTTTTGAAAATCTCAGTCCCTATTTTATTATTGCCTCCTACGATAGATTTTATTATCCCCTTTTTTTCTTTCCAAGCTATATTTTGGGGTTTAACTTCAAAGCAGATAAAAACTGGACAGCTTTTTCTGAACTTTCGGTGCATTATACCGACCAGTTTACGCTTACCGCAACGATTACGAGTGTAAATTTTCAGCTTGGTTTAACGTATAGTATCCCCAAAAATAAGGGGGTAGAATGAAAACTAAATATGTCTTTTTTTATGCCTTGTTGGCAATTTGTTTTTTCCCTTCTTGTCGCTATGGCTTACATGAATTTTTTGATCGTTCTTTAAGTGTGAATGAAAGAAGTAAAACAATAACAGAGATTCCTTCTCCCTTTGAAGACACAGTGCCTAATAAGTACAGTGTTCTCATGCTTTCTGATTTACATTTTGGACCAGGAAAAACGCAGGCAAAAAAAAAGCTTTTTGATTATTTGGAAAGTTTAAAAGAGACTGACTCTATGCCCTCGTTTGCCCTCGTCTTAGGCGATATAGCAGATACAGGCTGCAAAGAAGACTATGCGGAATACGCATCCTTTGTTACAAAACTTCAGAGCGAATTTGGGATAGAAAAAGTATACGGCATAACGGGAAACCATGACTTGTACAACAAGGGTTGGAACGAGTTTACAAAAAAAGTCTATCCATATGTCAGTTATTATCGATTTGAAACAGAGACTTTTAGTTGGTATTTTTTGGATTCTGGAAACGGCACTCTGGGACAAAGTCAACTGCAAAACTTTATAAGCAAATTGAAAAAAGATTCCAAAAAAAAGTTTGTCTTTATACATTATCCTTTGTATAGAGATAATATTTTTTATTTTTCTCTCTGCGATCCTCGTGAACGCGCTATGCTCATTGATGCTTGTGCAAAAAATAATGTAGGGGCTGTTTTTTCGGGGCATGACCATTATGGTTCAAGTTTTGATTATGGACCCTTTGTCGAATACGGTGTGTATAGCTATGTGAATAACCGAAACTGGCAAGACGGCAGCTTTGGTATTCTTAGCGTCGATGAAGAAAATGCTCGCTTTAATTATACTCAGTATTAAGTTGTAAGTTGTAAGTTGGAAGTTTTACGTTTCCCAAAGGACTTCGATGGAGCGTTCGTTTATATTGGGGATTCGTGAAAAATTTCTACAGGATGCTTTGTGTACGATGAGACCTCTTCCGCGAGAAACGTATCCCACAATGGGGTCGCCAAAACTGGGATTGCAACAGCGGGCAAGTGTTACCAAAAAGTTTGAAGTGTCTCCGATGCGAATTTTAAAGGCATCTTTATTTTCTTCTTCCTTGCTTTCTTTTTTTAGCGCCTTTTCTTTTATAAGAGCAGCTTGCCTTTCTTGCGCCTGTTGCTTTTCGAGGGCGGCTTGTTTTTCTGCTTGGATGCGCAGTTGGTCATGCTCGTTTAGATAGGCGTTTATCTTGCTTCGCGCTTTTTGAGTTTTTACTAAACGTAATTGATTCCATGTTGGATGCGCCTTGGGTGATGTAATAATATCGATTATCTGTGTATTCTTCAGAGGCTTTGAAAGCGGGATAATCGCCCCGTTCGCCTTCGCTGCAATTATCGTCTCCCCAATTCTGGAGTGAATGCTATAGGCAAAGTCAATTGCTGTTGCACCTTGTGGCAGCTCTCGCACATCACCCTTGGGCGTAAAGACAAAAATAGAGTCGCCCAAAAGTTCATCGCGAAGTTCATTGAAGGCTTGCTCGCTATTGCTTGTATCGTTTTTAAGCTCGCGTAATTGATTGATAATCGATACGTTCTCAAGGTTTACAAGATTTGTTTTTAGACCTTCTTTGTACAACCAGTGGCTTGCAACCCCATGCTCAGCTACCTCATGCATCTTATATGTGCGAATTTGAATTTCAAGTGGGTGCCCATGGCTCATAACGGTAGTGTGCAAACTCTGATACCCGTTCGCCTTTGGCATGGCGATATAATCCTTAAAGCGCCCTTCAAGCGGCTTCCAAAGTGTATGCACCAAACCGATGAGGCTATAACAGTCAGCATTTGTTTCGCAGAGGATACGCAAGGCAAGTAAGTCGTACATATCTTCGGCGGCCTTGTTTCGTTTTTTCATTTTTTGATAAATCGAGTAAAAATGTTTTGCGCGACTTCGAATAGCAACTTCGATGCCGTGCGTATTTGCCAGGCTATAAATTTCTTTTTGTGCCAGCAAAAGATATTCGCTCCTCTCTGATTTTTTGAGGGCGACGAGTTGTTTGAGTTGTTGAAATACATCGGGGTTGGTGTATTTTAAACTCAAGTCTTCAAGCTCGCTTTTTACGTTTGACATACCCAGTCTATTTGCCAAAGGAGCCCAAATGTCGATTACCTCTTGGGCAATTTTTTTTTGCGACTCAGCACTTACTTCTTTGAGATGGCGCATGCGATCGAGACGGTCAGCCATTTTTACAAGGATAATGCGAATATCATCGACCATAGCAAAAAGCATTTTTCTAAAACTCGCAGCCTCTTGCATTGTCTTGCTTTTTATTTGCATGCTCGTAATTTTTGCCGTTCCCTTGGTGATATTTAAAACTGTCTTACCAAAAAGACTTTCTATTTCACTTTCACTGACAATATTGAGTTCAAAAATATTGTGAAAAAAAGCCGCGATAATAGAGTCCGCATCGAGTTTGCTTTGCGCTAAAATTTCTGCTACACGATAGGGATGCTCAAAATAGGGCTCGCCCGAAGAACGATGCAGATTTTTTGTTTTTTCAAGTAAATACAAATAGGCGGTTTGTAAACGAGTGCGCTCATCTTTTGAAAAATAATCATAGCTTTTAAAAAAATCATCGAGAGAACTGAGGGCGAGAGGAGTAAAGCACGTTTGCGCTTCTTCGTGATTTTGTGCATTTTTTTTCGTAGCCATGACTAGAATATACACTTTTTGTATTTAAAATACTAGTATTTTAATCATAGTTGTGAGCTATGAAATGGGAGAATTGAGGCGGGAAAATCGAAATAAAATATGTAGCGAAGTTTCGGTTTATTGAATAAGATTGTCTCTTAAAATATATTCTGCAAAAACTTCTAAATCTTCGTGATAGACCAAAGAAATAGCATTGTCATAGGGAGTGGCAGCCAAATTTACAAGTATTGAGGGTACTTTCATCGCCATTTCAAGGGCAAAACCTGCTGCCGGCTGCACATTTAAAGAAGAGCCGAGGATTAATACTAAATCTGTTTCGGGTGGATTATTGACTAAATCATAAAAAGCAGAAGGTAAGCTCTCCCCAAAAAAGGTGATATCTGGTTTAATAATTCCGCCGCAGTTGCAGTAGGGGATTGAGTCATCTAAAACCTTTTGTTTATAATCGTTTAAGTTGTACGCAGAATGGCAATCTAGACAATGCGCTGACATAAAAGAGCCATGACATTCGAGTACTTTTTTAGACCCAGCGGTTTGATGAAGCATATCGATATTTTGCGTGAGGACAAGGGAGATTTGATTGTTTTTTTCTAGTTCTGCGAGTAGTTTATGACATTTTGTAGGTTTTGCATGCTGTTCTAGCATATTTTTGGCAAGACTAAAAAATGGTTTGGGATTTTTTTTGAAATACTGGATATCAAAAATCGCCTCAGGATAGGGCAAGTCAGTATTTTTACTGAGCAAAGAATAGAGACCATTTTCACTACGAAAATCAAGAATCCCACTACCCGTGCTGATTCCCGCCCCTGTAAACACAAGGATGTTTTTCGATTTTTTAATTAATGTAAGAGCTTTGTCGAACATAAGATCCTCCAGGTAGTTTTATGTACCCATAATATTCAAGGTACAGTATAGCACAAATCGCTATTTTTGCAGTTCATTTTTTATTGGCCTTTTTTAGTACAATTTTTGTCCGATTCTGTCAATGTGATTTTTTAGGGCTTGGTTTTTTATTGTTTCATAAAATTGTATATCTACCAAATAGGGAAAGTTTGATTCATTCAACTCATCTTTTAGTGGTCCAAGAATATGGGCTCCTTGGTTTGTGCTGTTTTTAATGACGATGTCGATGTCGCTGTGTTTTTTGTAATTTCCTTTTGCTCGCGAGCCATAGACTATGCAGCTGCCGTCTTGTATGTGTTTTTTTAGTATGCTAATCAATAATACTTTTTCATTTTCGTTTAGACCGAAGCTCACTGGAATTTTTCCTCTAAAAAATAGTCATAGAGTTTTTCGAGTTCGGGTAAATATTCGTTTTTCAAGCGCAATAATACTGTATCAAATACCGCATGGTCATAGGTATGGCTCATGAGGTTTCTGTCATCGGTCATCTGAAGCCAAACGTCAACTTTGTCTATGTATTGTGCTTGGAAAGCCTGTTTAAAAATAAGCTTCGGTGAAATTTGTGTAAATTGTAAACCATCAAACTCCATTTTATCTTTGAGGGTTTTCCATGCAAGCTCAAAGGTGTATTCAAAACGCTGAATGATACCTTCTTTGACGATTGGTTCAAGTGCCAAGATAGCATCTGTCGAATATAAAATTTCAGAAAGGAGAGAATAAGCTCTGTGAAAGTTTTGAAATCGTTGCTGCCAACGGATGTCGTTTTCCATTATTGTTCCTTTTTAATTAGTGTAATACAGTATAACATAAATATCTATTTTTGCAGTCAATTTTTATTGGCAGTTTTTAATGTTGTCCGAAAATAACTCGCTCTTGTCCGGAGAGGTCTTGTAAAATAGCTACTTCTGAAAATCCTCGCTCTCTCAAAATCAGGGCTACTTCTTTTGCATGGTATTCTCCTGCTTCTATGAGAATCCAGCCGTCTTTTTTAAGGTAGTTTTTTGCATCTTTTGCAATCTGGCGAATAAGTCTCAGTCCGTCTTTTCCTCCGTCGAGGGCAAGGCGTGGTTCACTTCGTCCGTCGAGGAGGAGTTCATCGGTAAGTCTGGTGGGGACGTAGGGTGGGTTTGTGAGAATAAAATCGAAGCTTCCTTTTATATTTCGAAAGAGGTTTGAGCGAACGATTTTGATTTGGAGCTTGTCTGAGTTTTTTTGTTTTTTTCGGGATGCGGGGAAAAGTTGTTTTGTGTTTTTTTTTGCAAGTCTAAGAGCTGCAAGGCTTATATCGCTCATAAAAAGTTCGAGGGGAGGGCTGTTTTCTTTTGTTTTGCAAAATTCTTGGGCAAAAGATAGGGCGATGCAGCCGCTTCCGGTGCAAAGGTCGAGGACTCGCAGGCAGCGGGATTTTGCTTGTACTTCTTGACTGCCAGTTTCGCGGGATTCCGCTTGTACTTCTCGATTGCCAGTTTCGCGGGATTCCGCTTGTACTTCTCGATTGCCAATTTTGCGGGATTTTTCCCGAGCGAGTTCTAGGGCTTTTTCAACTAAGATTTCGGTGTCAGGTTTGGGGATGAGGACATGGGGGCTTACAAAAAAACTGAGTCCGTAAAATTCTTTTTTGCCGACAATATAGGCGATGGGAAGTCCACGACTCCGTTTTTGAATGAGGGCAAAAAAGCGCTTTATGTCTTTTTGTTTTAACTTTGTTTCATTGTGGGCGAGTAAAAAACTTCGCTCAACTTGTAAAAGTTCTTGGAGTATAACATCGATGTCCAAAAAAAAATCAGGCTTTTGAGCGTAGGGTCCAGCAGTTTTTTTTTGCTTTTCCCAAGCTTCGCTCAATTGTCGATATGCGTTTTGACGTGCTTCTTTTATAGTCATTCGAGTAGCCGCCTGTGTCGATTTTTTTTTACAGGGAGCCTGAATGTTTGAGTTGTTCTTCTTTTGCATAAATACAAAGGGCATCGATCATCTCGTCGAGGTAGCCTTGCATGATGTAGTCGAGTTTGTACAATGTCAAGTTGATGCGGTGATCGGTCAATCGGTTTTGTGGAAAGTTATAGGTTCGAATTCTTTCACTTCGCTCGCCACTTCCGACCATGCTTTTTCGAGCTGCAGAGCGCTCTGCATTTTTTTTGCTTTCTTCAAGCTCAAAGAGTCGCGCTCGTAAAACGCGCATTGCCTTTGCCTTGTTTTTTATTTGGCTTTTTTCATCCTGCTGAATAACAACTAATCCTGTTGGGATATGGGTGAGGCGAACAGCTGAGTCTGTGGTGTTGACGCTCTGTCCCCCAGGTCCGCCGGCTCGCATAACGTCGACGCGTAGGTCTTCGTTTTTTATTTCTATTTCAGTTTCTTCAGCTTCTGGGAGGACGGCAACGGTAACAGCGCTTGTGTGAATGCGCCCCTGTGCTTCAGTTTCGGGAACACGTTGCACACGATGCACTCCACCCTCGTATCGCATACTGCCGTAGACGTATTTCCCAGAGATAGAAAATGCTATTTCTTTATAGCCACCGACTTCAGTTTCGTTGGCGTTCATGATTTCGTATTTCCAACCCTTCATTTCGCAGTATCGTGTATACATTCTAAAGAGGTCGGCGGCAAAAAGACTGGACTCGTCTCCTCCTGCACCGCCACGGATTTCCATGATAATATTTTTTTCTTCGAGCGGGTCGGGTGGAATTAAAAGCATTTTTAAGGAATCTTCCATCTCTGGAACTTTTTCTTCTAAGCTTTTCAATTCCTCTCTTGCCATTTCTTTCATGTCATGGTCATCTTCTTGGGTAATAATCGCCTTGGCTTCTTCTATGCCGCTGAGAACTGTTTTGTATTTTTCATAGGCTTCCATGAGATCTTCGAGGTGGGCATGCTCCCTCATAATTTCTCTATATTTTTTTTGGTCTTTTATAAGATTAGCATCTTGTATGAGAATGTTTACTTCTTCGTGGCGTTTTGCCAATTCATCTAATTTTTTTCGCATATTTTATACTAGCAAAATGTCAAAAAAATAACAATGCTTTCTTTTACATAGACTTTTTCCGTATCTTTTTAGCATAGTTTTTTGCTATTGATTTATTGATTTTTACTATCGTATGATTTTTGCCATTCGTTCAAGATCCAAAAAATACCAGCATCTTGAATTTTAAGTGGCTTTTTACATGTCGGACAGTGAAAGCGTCCTTCATCACTGAGGCTTTCTTTTACGCAAGAAATACAATAGGTTTTTTCGCATTCGAGACAACTTCCTGCAGGATATTCATCGGGTGGCTGACAGGTGATACGCAAGCGAGCATTTCCAGGAATTGCTTTTGGGACAAGCCATGTTTTTTCGCAAAGCGCGCAAATTATTTTTCGTTGATTTTTTTCCCGTATTTCATTTTGCAGAGAGCGTGTTCGCTCACTTTCTTCTATAGATATCACCTCATCGAGGAGGCTTTCTACTTGCTTGGTTTTATTTGTAAAAAGATAGAGATGAATAAGGTCGATTAAAAGGCTTACTCGCCAGTAGTCAGAAATTGGTTCCTCGAGAGCTTGTTTTAATATTATTTCGGAGCGTACAAAGTCGCCTTTTTTTGCGCTGATGCTTGCAAGAATTTGAAAAACTCGTGGCGTTTTTGTTTCGGCTAGAATGTTTGACATAAGGGCATCGGCTTCATTGATGCGTTCTAAATCGATACAAAGGGAGGCATAATCGCAGAGGAGGCTTTCGTCTCGGGGTTTGAGTGCGAGTGCTTTTTTGTAAAGCTGTTCGGCTTTTTTGTTGTTCGATAAAACAAGATAATAATTTGCAGCGAGGTGAAGGGCATCGCTTCTAAAATCTGAACCAGCTCCTGATTGTTTTGCTATTGCTTCCAAGCTTCCGAGTGCTTGTGGGAGTTTGTTTTTTTTCTCCATTATCTTGCAGTAGAGGTCAAGGACAGCAAGTTCTTCTTCAAGGACAGCGAGGCAGGCAAAGATTGTTTCGTATGCTTCGTCCCATCGTTCTGTGGAAAAGAAGATATGTGCTTTTATGTACAGGGACCAGCCGTCATCAGCTTTGATGCGCAAGGCCTCGTTTATGGTTTCAAGGCTTTTTTCTACCTCACCGATGTTTGCATAGAGTTCTGAAAGTTCCATGTATGCTTCAAGGCTACAATTGAGTTCTGTAGGGATTGAACTGTCTTCACTTTGTTTTGATTGTTTTTTTTCTTTTGTATTTGCTATACAAAACTCTAGAACTTCTATTGCTTTTTTTGTTTCTCCCTCTTCTTTCAAGATGCTTGCGAGCCTAACAAGGGCTTCTTTGTTAAAGCAGGTTTTTTCTTTTTGTATGCTCTTGTAGTATTTTTGCAATGTTTTTTTTGCGGTATCTTTATTCGTTTTTCTTTCTGAATCGATATGTTCTGTGTTTGCCGTTGCAATATAAAAGAGAGAGAGACCTTCAAGGGCAAGGAGCTCGGTGGTATGCTTTTTTGAAAGAAGCTTTGCATCTTTTGACTTAATAAGCTCAAGTAGCGAATAAAAACTTTGAAAATCATTTTTTTCAAAAGAATCTTTTAGAATCGAAAATCTCATTTCTTGCGCTTCGGTGGGTTTTTGCAAAGCATCGAGCATTTGACTTGCGTTTTCAAGGTGTTCTCTTTCTTCAGGTGCAAGACGGCTTGCATGGAGGTAGTGATTGAGAGCTTCTGTATAAGAAAAACGCATAGCAAAAAGATGTGCTTTGAGGCTTGCTATACGGCTTGAATCTTTTGTGATTTCTGAATGCAATGCAAGAAAATTGTCGAGCTCATTGTAGCGTCCCCACAGGTATAAAAGTGCCGCTTTTTCTTCGATGATTTCAATTTTATTGGGGAAGTGCTCTTCTGCCTTATGCAAAAGATTTTCTGCCTCATCGTAGAGTTTTTGTGACATGAGCAGTCGCGCTGCAAAGACATAGTCTGCACATTTTGATATACCTTGATTTAAAGCTTTTTTTACTTCGATAAGTGCAGGGACCATTCGAGAAACGGCAGCGTAGGAGAGCGCAAGTTGTATACGTGCATCACTGGGGATATAGGCATTTTCGATGAGGTCGCTTGCAAAGGCTGAAACTTGCATTTGGCGAGATTCAAGGGAGATGTTTAGAAGGCTTGCTTGACTTACTTCTTCGCTTGTCCAGTTTTGTCCGGCAAAGGCTATGTAGCCCTCGCTTTGCACAGTGTCGTCATCGAGCATGAGGGCGAGTCGTCCATTTATTATGGCTGCTATTTTTGTTTCATAGGCAAGAATTGTCAGAGGGATTTTTCCGAGTGATTTTTTTGTTTCTTTAGTTTCTGATTCTTTATTTTTATTTAAACTTCGTGGGGGGGGTGGGCATTTTGTCCAACCGATGAGAGGAAACTGGTTCCCGTTAAAATAGGCATCGAGGCGAAAAAATCCTTGGTTCGATATGAGAAAAGAAAGATGGTTTGCTTCATCGACATAGCGAAATAAAAAGCCAAATGCAGCGGAACCAGCTTGGGCATCTTGGCTCAGTTTATTTGCAAGACGCTTACTTAGATTTGTTTTTGAAAAGTCAATCGTCCCTTGGAGGATGAGATTTTTATATTGAAATTGCGGGTTTACTGTCCATGCATAGAGGTTTTTTCGCAAAAGCTGTAATTCTAAACCCTTGTTAAACTGGGTTTTATATCCGTCGCCTTCTTCTTCGATAAATCGCCGCGTTTCTGGGTTTGAAAAAGAACTCGCCCAATTTTCAAAGGCGCTTTGTTCAAAGTCTTGGACTGCTACTTTATTTTTAGATTTGAAAACACGTTTTAAAAATGAAAACATACAAAGATTTTATCATTATTAGTTAAAGTGTGCAATCTAATTAAGGCGCAAAACCGATGCAACACGTCCTTCTTCTGTGTATGCCCGTTCTGGATTTTTTTCATCGACAAAGGAAGTAAAGCCCTTGTAATAGGTATAATAATGCGTTCCCGGTGGCAAATGCAAACGAAGTTCATAAAAGCCTTGTTTTGTTTCTTCCATTTGATAGATATAGGGGTCCCAGCCTGTAAAACTTCCCGAAAGACTTATCGTTTGGCCAGGTTCACCTTCATAGATAAAGCGTACAAAACCATCTTCAGTTTTTTTTGTAATAACTGGAGCTTCGTAGGGTAAATCGACATATGAAAGTTTCATTTGCGTTGTTTCATCGATGCGTATAGCAGAGTTGAGAGGGTCATTTGTCCAAAGCCCATCGATTATCAATCGATATTGTATGCGTTTTGTATTTTGTGGAATTTTACAAAGATAAAACAAAACAGAATCGAGGGGCTCATAGTCCATATCAAAAAACGGAAGGCGTTCAAAAGCATGGATTTTTTTATACTGTTCAAAATCAAAGCTTATACCAACAAAACGATATTCTTCTTTTGCGGTAAAGACAATATAGCCGTCTTGTATAAAAGGCTCTCCTACGCGTCGTATGCTTGAAATAAGGTTTTGCCTGTCGTAGAGCTCTTGTTCTGTATACAAAGACCCAGAAAAAGCACTAAAAAGGAGATATATAAAAATAAAGCTAATAAAAAAGATTTTTTTCACGATTATAATATCGGAGTGTTTTAAAAAAAACTAAACCATAAAATTTTACTATAACAGCTACTTGTTATATCGATAACAGTGATGTAAAATGGAAAGAGTATGCCGGGATTAGAACAACTACAAAAATTTTCTCAAGATATAACAGGGCTTGGAGACGAGCCTGCCATTCGGGAAGAGCGGGGCGAGCCTTTTTCTGTTTTGCCCATACCTCCCGATGTCTCCGAAAATAACGATTCAGATGATTTTTTACTCGGCATGCCTCAAGAAGGTGAAGATAATAGCCTTTTGGATCTAGATGAAACAGAAGAGCTTGATGGTATCGATGATGGAGAGCAAGATTTAGCCGATTTTGCATCGAGTTTTGACTTGCCTGACCTTGATCCCAGTGCCGATTTTGAAGATGTTTTTTTATCTAAGGATACTACAGAACAAACTGAAGCTCTTGATGAGACAGTGAAATCCCTTGATGAGGACATAGAGGTTCTTGGGAAAGATTTGGAAAATGCAGACGCCTTGTCTGATCTCGCAGCCTTTGTTCCAGATGTTACTATTGACGAGGATTTAGAAAGTTTTGAGGAAAATGTAGATGACCTTGATGAGACCTTCGAAGATTTAGATACACTGCCTGATATTGATGCGCTTTCTGAAATAGAATCGGATACTGAAGAACTTATAGATGTTGAAAACGAAGAAGATAAATCTGTCCTTGATATTTTAGGAGAATTTGAAAAGGAAAATTTGGCTAAAGAAACGCCTGAGGTGGAAGTCTTAGATGAGTTTGAAGATTTATCTGAGACTTCTGATAACCTTTCTGATTTCGATATGCTTTCTACAACAGAAGAACCAACTAAAGCCGAAACAGCAGATGGAAGCGATGACCTTGAATCCCTTGCTATGGATTTATCAGGGGATTTTTTAGAGCCTGATACACCGGGGCAACTCGTACCAGATTATTCTGATTTTGATGTTACAACGGATACTGCTCAGGATATGGATGCGCCGATCGAGGATTTTGGGGACTTTGACATTGACAATTTACCTCCTCTTGATTCTGCCTCTTTATCCTCATTGAATGATTTTGAAACAACGGATGGTATTCTTTCCCAAGAAGAAGAGGTCTTAGATGATGATTTTCATATTCCAGGATTTTCAGATTTTCAACTAGACGGAGAAGGAAGGGAAGTAGAAAAAAAGACTTCAGGTATTATTCCCGGAATTTCTGAAGCAGAAAGCAGAACAAGTTTAAGTGAAGCAGAATATAAAACATTTAAAGAAAACTTACAGCACTATCCTTTAAATCTAAAAATAGCGATTCAAGAAGTTATCGTAAAAAATGAGTTCACTGACGATGCCATTTTTGGCTTGATAGAAAAAGTCTTACAAAAGAGTACTGCTCGCCAAGTTTCTTCATTTATGTCAAAGTATCTCGATATATCTGTCGATGTTCCGAGAGATTTTGAAAAAAGGTCAGTTGCACAATATGCTGCATATAAACAGTCTTTAGAATATCAACTAAAAAACCGCCTTGTACCAGCGCTTATTATTGGTACTGCGGCAGCTCTTTTATTGGGAGCGGCTAGTTTTCTCATCCATAACTTTGTGTATAAGCCCATAAAAGCAGAAGGACTTTACAAAGAAGGCTACGCACTCTTAGAAGAAAATTTATATGTGCAGTCGGAAGAATTGTTTAATGAGGCGGTCTATTATAATCCAGTAAAAAAATGGTTTTTTACCTTTGCAGAAGGCTATCGTGAAAAAAAACAATATGAGCGAAGTCGCACAATGTATAATCGCATATTGGCTCGATATAAAAATGACAAGAAGGCAGGTATGTCGCTTGCCGAAATGGAGCTTTATGATTTAGCAAACTATTCGCAAGCAGAAGAAGTGATAAAGCGTAAAGTTTTAGATTATCACGTAAACGATAAGGACGCGATGCTCTTGCTCGGTGATGTATACCTAGAATGGGCTACAGAAAAAGACCCGGCGCTCTTTCCTCAAGCTTACGATCAGTATATGGACCTCATAGACTTATGGGGTAGAAAGGACGAATACTTAAAACGTCTTTTACGCTATTATATCCGTATCGATAATTTGCGAGAAGTGCTTCCTCTCAAAGCATATTTTCTCCCCAAGAAAAAAGCACTTGAATCTCAAGACCTCATAGAATTGAGTGGCTATCTTTTTGATAAGCTCTACGGAGATTTGCCCCCACGCGATGAGTTTTTACGCAGTGAAATAGAAGATGTGCGTCTTTTATTGGAACGTGCTCTGGAAGCAGATCCATCTGTTCCCGAGGCACATTATAACTTTGCACGGTATTTTCTAGAAAGTAAAAACTTCAGTAATGCAAAAAGTTTTTTGAAATCTGCATTAGATTTATTTGAAATGGCAGATGAGCGTAAGGCAAAGCGTATCTTAAAACAAATTCATAGTTATAGCTTACTCGGTGAGCTCTATGTTGAGGAGCAAGAATTTTTGCTTGCTGAAGAAAGTTATGCCAAGGGTATACGCTTGTTTGAAAAAGAAAAAGAGATGAGCTTCTTGGAACCAAATAAGGATGTAGGAAAAATATATGCAAACCTTGCCGATATTGATTATTTTATTTCAGGAGATTTAGCATACGCAAAACAAAACTATGAAAATGCCATAGCGAATACCTATGATAACGCTTCTGTGCGTTATAAAATCGGCTTTATTCAGTATACAAATAAAAAATATGCCGAAGCTTTGGGTTCGTATATAAAGGCAAGTGATGAAAAACCTGAAGACTATCACCTTTTACTCGCCTTGGGAAATAGCTTGTTTTATCGCGGCGATATCTTTGCATCTCAAGCCTATTATGAGCGCTTACTTGACCTAGTCGATTTACAGCGGACTAGGCTTGGCATTATGTTTCCGCAAGTGAGAACCGACCATGCAGATTTAGTTAGTATGTACCTCAACGCTTCAAATAACTTGGGAGTTGTGCTTTCAAAACGTGCAAAAAGTACAGGAGATTCAAACCTTAACGCCGATGCGATGCTTTATTTAACTGAATCCTTGCGTGCCTGGGATGCTTTGACGCGAAATCAAGAGACAATGATACGACTTGAAGGAAGTAATCTTGCACAACAAAATATAAAATACCTCACAAATCCTTTAAGTGACTACGATGTATCTATTTATTCAGGAATTCCGAGAACCTTATACGGTGAGAAAAACATTGAACAAAGCTACCTTAAATAAAATGCAAGAGAATTTTCCGCATCATCAAACAAAGATGGATGGTGCGCTTGTCCAACAAAAGAAAACAGAGCTTATAAAAGAATTGTTTCGTAAAGCAATTCACATGCTTACTGTTTTTATTCCCTTTCTACTGCGCATTGCCTACTATCCCGTTATTTTACTTTTGACTCTTGTCTTAATTGTCTACGTGCTTTCAGAAATCTTACGACTTCATAAAAAAGAATTTCCTATTATATCTCATATAACGAGTGCTGCGGCAAGACAACGCGACGGGCATGGATTTGTTTTAGGACCGGTAATGCTTGCCTTTGGTGTTATTCTTACCGCTCTTTTCTTTGATCCTCTCCCAGCACAAATAGGCATAACAGCCCTTGCTCTTGGAGATGGGTTGGCAAGTCTTGTAGGAAAGCTTTGTGGAAAAATCTGTATCCCATTTACAAAGGGGAAAACACTCATGGGGAGCCTCAGTTGTTTTATAGCAATTTTTCTTTCGACACTCTGTATTACACGGAGTTTGGCACCGAGCCTTATCATCGCCTTTGCCGGAACCCTTATAGAACTCATTCCCATTAAAGATGTAGATAATATCCTTATTCCCCTGTCTTTGGCCTTATTGGCACAGTTTCTAATCTAAGTATTTTCGTTTATTTCCATAGATAATAGGCATGAAGCGTTTTCAAGAAAAAAGAATTCCCAATACATAACAAGAGACTTCCAAGTATACAGAGTGCATAGGAATCTGCGCTACCCAAAATAATTGAACCGATTATGAGAAGCAGGTAGGAAAAAGCAAATAAAAAAATCTTTGTTTCATAGTGCTCTTTTCCACGAATGACAAGGGCAATAGCGGTAATACTTATGAGGCTGTATTTTAGAACTGAAAAAAGCTGGGGAAAACCTATTTTATAGATAAACGATGCTTCGAGTATTTGTGTGTTTATAGGCATAAAAAAGCTAAGGATAACAGCAACGACGATGATTATGAGGGCATTTTTGTCTGCTTGCTGGAGCGGGTCTTCAAGTGAATAAAATGGAATAAACCAAAGAGAAAGCACTGAAAGTAATTGGCCAGAAAAAAAAGTGCGTGATAAAAGTATAAGAATAGAACGGTAGCCTTCGTAGAGATTAAAAAGTGGCACAAAGATGCGTAGGCTTTGTAAAAAAATACCTGTTAAAAAAAGTGTAAAATAGATAAGCTCTGCGGCCTGTGTTTTTTCAAAGTTACGTAAAAGGAAAAACCCAGTGAGCGGAAGATAGAGCAAGAGAATAAATAACGAAAGAATACTTGCAAAAAAAGAGCTTTGAAAAAAGGGCAGCGAAAAATGATTTTTTGCAATACTTATTTCAAAAAAATGAGCAGGCTCTTGGTTACGAAAAAAAAGAGCGACAAATAAAGCGAGTGAAAGGACAAAAAGGAGGGCGCTTGTATAGGAAAATATATGCAATAGACGATTTCTTGAACGCAGTGTCATGTAAATAGCATACTCCTAACTTGCATTTTAGTAAAGTGAAATATAAAAAGAGCCGATAAAAAGAGTAATAGCATTTTTGAGAGGTTCGAATGAATACAATACAGGATAAAATAGTAAAGAAATTTTTCGTAGCAATACTCTGCATCTTTTCTACTGCATTTTTTCTCTTTGCAGGTGATGTTGCTGAATTTAAAGATCTCGGTTTTTCAGAAGATGGAACAAAGTACAGCTTTGCACAATACGGCATAGAAGATAAAAGTTTTCAAGCCTGGGCTGAAATATATGTTGTCGATATTCCATCAAATAATTTTGTAAAAAACGGTGTTTTTAGTACAAAAGCGAGCGTACAAACAGCTTCGAAAACAAGCATGACGGTCTTTCAAGAATTGTATGATAAAAATAAAGCTTTTATCGAGCGGTATGCAAAAAAGCGCTCTTCAATCGACAAAACTCTGTATATTCGGGCAAATGAATCAAAGGATGCTGGCGAAATAATACGATTTAAGGACTATGAAAAAATAACAAGCAAGGATGATGTGACTTATAGCTTGCAAAGAATAATACATAAAACGGGAAGTGGCGAAAAAACCGAATCTTCGTTTTATATTAACTTAGAAAAAATAGATGCAAATGGAGTTGTTATTGCGACACAGCTTATAGGGACACCGCAGCTAAAAAGAAAAGGCGTTTTAGATTATACGATAGAACGTGTTTTTGTCGATGATAGTGGGAAAAACCTTATTATAATTGTAGAAAAAAAGATCTATGACCCACGCGGCAGCTCTATTCGCTATATGGTAGAAGCAGCAGAACTTAAATAGTTCCTTATTTTTCAATAGCGCGCAAGATTTGAAAGAGCATTTTTCCATCTTCTTCGAGAATGCGCAGATAAAAAAGGTCATCTACAAAGCGAATATTTTGCCATAAGGCTTCAAGATAGATAGCTTCAGCAGCTTTTTGAAAGGCTGTTTCATTTGGCTCTTGCGCTTGTACAAAAAAATAGCTTGCCTTGGCAAGACTAAAATCGCCTGTATCAAATGTCCTATATCCTAAAAACTTTTTTTCTCTTAAAAAATCCTCAGGCTTTGGCTCGAGGTTTTTTTTATCAACCGTAGTTTTATAGACATAGAGTTTTTCGCTTCTGTCGATTGTACTGTTTTTTTCTAAGTCCTCGGATATAGACTCATCCGCATCGCAAAAATAATATAAATCTTCAAGTAAATGTAGTTTTCGCACAAGAAATGCCATAGCTTCCCCTCTTTTTGCTTAGTTTAGCTTCGTTTTTTACGAATCTCTTAAGGTTTTTATGGAAAATAAAAAAAAATAATAAAAAACACAAAAAAGTCCTTCAAAGCGACAATAATAATAGTAGGATACGCTTTTTTTGCGTTGATATCAATATGAAAATCTGGAGGATGTATGAACAAATGGATTTCTTTTATGGTATTTTTTGCCTTACTTATTCTGTCGACACTGATACTTTTTGTGCCGTCTTGTAAATTGAGCCCTCAAGGTATTGTCTTTTTACATGGCGATTTTGCGTCACCTGTTTTATTGGAAACAAGGATACAAAGTACTCAAACAATTGATTTTGTTTTTTCAGAGGCTTTGTCAAAGTTTAGTGCTGAGTTAAAAGAAAAAAAGACAGGGGAGGTTTTAGATTCAGGTTTTATTATGAGAGAGGAAGATGGGCGTTTTATGGTGAGTCTGCAGCTCGAAGAGGGGACAAAAGCAGGTGAGGGCTATGAATTGCATGCACGCATTTTTGATGTAGCGGGTAATTCTTGTGATATTCTTTTTGAGTTTTCAGGCTTCAATGATAGAATTCCACAAGTGATTATAAATGAAATTCAAACGGAGTATTCGAAACCAAAGGCAGAGTTTATAGAATTGTACTGTCAAACAAGTGGAAATATCGGGGGGATGTATGTGTATAATGCAGGGGATGGTGAAGCGCTTGCATATACCTTCCCATCCGTAGAAGTTTCAGCAGGTGAATACATTGTCTTGCATTATCGCAGTTTGCCTGATGAAGATATTGTCGATGAGCTTTTTGCCTTGGATGAGTCGGGTGGAACCTATTCTCACCCAGAGGCACGCGATTTTTGGGTAGCGGAAAACAAGGCACGCCTTCCCAAAAGCGATGTTATCTTGCTCAAAAGCTCTTTTATGGGAGAAATTATCGATGCGGTGATGTATAGCGAAAGCGGGAAAACAGAATGGAAGACAGATGCGCTAAAAGCAGCGGCAAGAGCGGCAGTTGAAGCAGGCTTTTATACGAGCGATTTACCTGCAGATCTTCCTTGTAGTGATGGACTAACTGCAACGAGGACATTGAGCCGTCAAAGTGATGGAATATGGTTTGTCACAAAGACGAGTGGCGCGACACCTGGCTATGAAAATTGCACTGTCCCATATTGATAGGTCTTTCTAGTCCCTGACTATATTAAAATCTTTGTTTTTGCTATAGTTAAGCTATGGCAGAATTACTCGCTCCTGCAGGCAATATAGAAGCACTGAACGCAGCAATTGGCGAAGGTGCAGATGCAGTATACATGGGATTAAAGAGCTTTAACGCTCGCTTACGCACAACGAACTTTGCGTGGAATCAATTTGAGGCCGCAGTCGAAGCGGTGCATAAACGTGGAAAAAAAATTTTTGTAACGGTAAACACGCTTGTCGAAGAAGGCGAGCTTGAACGACTTTATCGTTTTTTAGAATATCTACAGCGAGTAGGTCCTGATGGGCTCATTGTGCAAGACATGGGTACCATTCGAATGATACAAGAATTTTTCCCCGATTTGCGCATACATGCTTCGACGCAGTTAAATGCATCAAGTGCACATGCGGCTAACCTTCTTGCAAAGGAAGGTATAAAACGTGTTGTGCTTGCGCGCGAGCTAGGTTTAAGTGAAATACAAGCGATTCGACAAAAAACAAATATAGAGCTGGAAGTATTTGTGCATGGTGCGCTTTGTGTAAGTGAATCAGGACTCTGTATGTTTTCGAGCTTTTTGGGTGGAAAATCTGCAAACCGTGGTATGTGTACACAAGCGTGTAGACGTTTTTACGGGGCAGAAAAGCCTTCTGGACAAGAGCAAGGCTATTATTTTTCTCCCTACGACTTACAACTCATCGATTATATCCCCGATTTGGTGCAAGCGGGTGTAGAGTCCTTTAAGATTGAAGGACGTATGAAAAGCGCTGAGTATGTTGGTACTGTTACTGCTGCCTATCGCTATGTTTTAGATCATTGGCAAGAGGATAAAAAAGCTGCGATTGAAACAGCGAAGCGTATTTTGGCAACAGACTTTGCGCGTAAAAAGACAAGCTATTGGTATGAATCTTCGAGTGCAGAAAATCTTCTTGATCCAAAGCAGGCGGGGGGAACAGGGATTTATCTCGGGAAAATCGAAAAAATCCGCTACCATGAAAAAACAAAACAGCCATACATTTTTTTACGTGGTGGCTCCTATGAACCAGAAATAGGGGACTCTATACGTTTGCATAAAAAAGATGATTCAAATCGTGTCAGCCATAAGGTAAAAGAAATCCTTGAATACGCTGGCGACTTATTTATAGATGCTCCCAAAGGTTTTAGTAACGGCGATACAGTCTACTTGTTGCAAACAAAGTCTATGTCAAAACGCCATCCCTTTGTCTTGCCAAAAGATTTGGGCAAGTATCGAAGACAACCTGGGGCAGGTACCTTGCCGCTTATGGAGTTAGAGCGTCTTCCTAAAAATAGCTTAGACTATTTTCCGCAGGGACTCTATGTGCAGGTTTCCACAGTAGAAGATTTTCATGCAGTTTTACATCAAAATAATGTGCGCTATATCTTAGAGTTTAATTTTAAAACAAAAGAAGCGCTTTTAGACAATATGGAATCGCTACCGGTTTCAAAAAAACAAGTTATTATATCCTTGGACCCTTTTTACCCGCAAGATTTAGAAGAAAGCTTGCAGCAAGATATGGACGATTTAGTAGGGCTTGGCTATGAAAGTTTCATGGTAAATAACCTAGGACATTTTGCTTTATTTGACAGAAAAAAAACAAATCTCATTGCTGGTCCCTACTTGTATACGATGAATCGTTGGGCAGCTTCTTTTCTCGAAAATCAAAATATTGAAGCCTTTGTCTCATCCTATGAAAACTCGAGAAAAAATCTTGAGGCTAGTTTTGAACAAGTGCATCGGAAAAAAATATTACTTCCACTTTTTGCCTATCCTGCACTATTTCGTATGCGTTTTACTCTACCAGAATCCTATGACTTTAATTATTTTACTGACAAGGAAGGCGAAATGTTCAAATCGCTTTCAACACCAGATGGCTCCTTTGTGCTTCCCGAAAAACCTTTTTCTATTTTAGATAAATATGCCCAAATGCAGTCCGCAGGTTTTAGTCGTTTTTTAATTGACCTTTCAAAAACAAAGGTGGCAAAGGGGACTTATAAGCAACTTTTACGATCGATGTATACGGCTGAACCTTTAGAGGATATTAGCAGATTTAATTGGGCTGAAGGTTTTTATGATCCAGAAAAGATAGCACAGTATAAAAAAGCCAATCTTAATCGCGAAACTTTTTCTAAGTCGAGACCTAGAAGACCGAAAGGCTCTTAAGATTGGCAAGGAGATTTTATTTATGAAAGAAATAAAAAACTAAAATACGGGAATTGCTTCTTCGCTAACCTCCTTTTCTGGGTTTTCTGAAAGGTCTAACTCATTTTCATCAAGCCCCTTTTCTTTTTTTGCGAAAATGGGCTTAAATTCGACATGCTCGGCAACAACGGATACTTTGGAATAATTTTTTCCGTCACTGCCCACCCAGCGATTTTGCTTGAGTCTGCCCACAACGCGAACTCCTCGTCCTTTGCTTCCGTTTTGCGTACAAGACTGCGCTAAATTTCCCCAGGTTTCTACATCGAAATATGAAACTTCTTTTTCTAAACTTCCTTCGCTTGACTTATACGCACGGTTTGATGCAATGGAAAAAGTACAAAGCGAATTGCCTTTTGCGGTTTCCTTGTACAAAGGATCTCGCACGATATTACCTTCGATTACCAGTGAATTAATTAAATTCATACACTTCTTTTGTCTTCCAACTGCGCTTATCTAGAAGTTGGAAGCCTTTACTCCTATACAATAATTTTTACTTTTACGCAGAGGTAAAAGAATATAAACCCGCACTGACTTGCAACGTAAGCAGATAAGGTTCATTCGGCCGTATCTTATTAGTGGCGGTTTACTTGAGTTTTTATTAAAAAATAAAAAAAATAAAAAAAAAAAATAAAAGTCGAGGTTTTTTATATCGAAATGCGTAGGTTTTTAGTTTTTTTTAACGATTTGTAGAATATAAAGCTGAATATAGGTTTCAAGCTCTTTTTTATCTTGTATTTTTTGTAAGGCGGGAGTATTTACAAGGGTTTTTGCAAGATTTTCGACACGATCTTTGGTAAAACTATGTGATTTAAGGCTACGAAGTACCTTTCTAAAATAATCGCGAATAAGAGCATTTACATCTTCAGTTAGGTCTTCTCTTGCCTGCGTATTTAAAATCCTATTCCATTCATTTAATGCGCGCGAGAGTTCTTTTTCAAGCGTTGAATCAGCAGGTACTAATTTTTTTTCAATTTCAAGCGCATTTTTTTTCAGCTCTTCTTTGCGACTTGGTTCTTTATCTTGTTTTTCGTCTTCAGGTTTTTGAATTTCTTTCGGCTGTTTTGTTTTTTTGGGACTTGGTTTTTTGAGAAAGAGTCCAATTAACCAAGAGAAAAAGGGGATAGAATGCCAAAATGGAAGCATTATTTTTGCATCAGTATGTAGCTCATGTCTGTTGAGCATTAAAAGCTCGCTATAGGAAATGCGTTTTCCGTTTACAAAGAGATTTATTTTATCGCTTACAGGATTTTGTGTAGAGCGTGTTTCATAATGTACGAGAGGTAAAAAATTTGCTGTTAATAGCGCATATAAAATGGGCGACGTGTTTTTTACAATTTGTTCAAGTAGTTCTTCAAAGGCTTTTTGGTCTTTAATCGCCGGTACTGCTTCGTAGGCTTTGAGTTTTTTAAACCAGTCTTTTACGATTGCCTGTGCAATATGTTCACGAGATTCACTCGCAAGTCGAACGATGAGTGGAATTACGCGTGTTTTTAGGATAAAAAACCGCTGTTCTGTTTCAAGTTTAAATACAAGGAGCTTGGGTAAGTCCTTGTTTTCTAAAGAAGTGCTTGCTTCATGTAGCCATTCGTTTAAGTCTTGTTCACTGTATTGGCCAAGAAGAGGAACGCCACGAGAGTCCACAAATCGTGCTATGGAGTCGTTATTAAAAAAATATGGTGGTTTTCCTAAGATAAGTTCAAGGTTTTTAAGAGCGGTAAGCCTTTGTTGGTCTTGCTGAAATTTAGTTTTGAAATAGGTGATAGCTGTCTCAGTTATTTGAATTGCTTGTAAAATAGAAACGTGTTCGACAGTGAGATCTTTTATCTTTTCATAGTCTTGGCGAATAAAAAAACAAAGTTGATTCCATAAATAAAACGCATCGGATGAAGTTTTTAGAGAATCAAGGGTTTCACTTGGTCGGGTGATAATTTGTGAAAAAAAGTTTTTTACGCTTAACTCTTTTCCAGGGTTTGAGCTACGTAATTTTTTTAAAAAATAATCATGATACTCGTCTTTTCGAAGCATAAAGCGTATTTTGTTTATAGAAATATCTACGAGGTTGTTTAAAGGGAGAGAGGAAGGATAGAGAAGCATTGGAAGTTCTCTCGTAAAAATGAGGGCATAGAGATTATTTGTGTCAGAAAGTTCATTATTAAAAGATTTATAGATTAAATCTGTTACCGTTTGTTTTTCGTAGACCTCATCGGGTACTTGACGGGGAAGGTCCTGCACCACAGGATATGGTATAGAAAGATTATTTTCTATTTCTCGGTAGCGTTTGTAATAAAAATCTATGAGAAAGGCTGTTACAACGATAGCTTTTTTGTCTGTGTCAGGATTTATTATAAAAACTTTTTTTTGCTCTATGAGTTTTAGTAAATCTTTGTGTAAGGATTCAGCAGTGCTTGTAATATAGGGAAGTAGGTTTGGCTGTGATTCTATGTGATGTTGGGCATAGCGTTTTAGATAATCATAAAATTCATTATATTGAATAACTGATGTGTTTTGTTTTGAGGAAAAAAGTGATAAAATTCCATGTAATTTTGTTTCACCAGCCATTCTTTTATTCTATCACTAATGGGCAAAATTCTCAAGGTTTAGAGATAAAATATAAAAAAAAAGACTTCCATAAAAATTTTTGGAGTGCTATTGCAATAGGCAAATAAAAATACAAAAAGCAATAGTAAAAAAAATGAAAACAGGCTAGTATTAGTTAGCGAGAGCAATTGCAATAATGCTTTCGTTGTAAATAGAAAAGAGGTTATGATGATATCTAAACGTGTTTTATCGCTCAATCCCTATGTCCCCGGAGAACAACCAAAGGATAGGCCCTATATAAAAATTAATGCAAATGAAAATCCCTATCCTCCGTCAAAGAAGGTTTTTGCTGCTATAAAAAAATACCTGAAAAAAAACAAGAAAAGTCTGGCAAGGTATCCAGACCCAGAATCTCATGCTTTGAAAGGAGCAATTGCAAAAATGCTAAACGAAACGAGGGGGTTTTTATCTGCTACAGAAATGAGTCCTCAGCTGGAAATAAAGCCTGAAATGATTTTTTGTGGAAATGGTTCTGATGAGGTTTTATCTTTTGTCTACTATGCTTTTTTTGGTTCAGATCATCCCCTCGTTGCTCCAGAATATACCTATAGTTTTTATCCCGTTTATGCGAGTTATTATGATATTGAACTAAAAAAAATTCCACTGAAGGAAGACTTTCATCTCGATACAAAAACGATGCTCGAGTTTGCACAAAACAATGCTGTTTCTGGTATGATTTTTGCAAACCCAAATGCACCGACTTCTTTGGCGCTTAGTACTGATGAAATTCGCTCTATGCTTTTGGTCTATCCAAAGGAAAAAGTCTTTGTTGTAGATGAGGCCTATGTGGATTTTTCCGATGAAACCGCTTTGACGCTACTTTCAGAATTTCGAAATCTTGTTATTATTCGTACTTTTTCAAAATCATTTTCTTTTGCAGGTATGCGTTTAGGTTATGCGGTCGCAAATCCAAATCTTATAGAAGCGCTTACACGGGTGAAAAATTCTTTTAATCACTTTCCTGTAGATTGTATAACGCAGGAAGCAGGAATTGCGAGTTGTGAAGATGTGGGCTATTATAAAGAAACTGCTATGCGCATAAAAAATACGCGTCAGTTCTGTGTAGAAAAAATGCGAGAGCTTGGGTGGTTTTGTTTTTCTTCAAAGACAAATTTTATATTGGCAAAGAAAGAGGGCTATGCAGGAAAAGACTTGTATGAGAAAATAAAAAGCAAAGGTTTTCTTGTGCGCCATTTTGCAAGTCCCTTGGTGCAAGACTATGTGCGCATTACAGTTGGCTCAGAAAAAGAAATGGCTGTTTTTTTGGAACTTATAAAAGACTTTTAGCAAATTGATCTTTTACTGCAGCTTCTCGTTGTAATTCGAAGTTGTTAAAAAAAGGCAATTATGAAAATTTTGATTTTCTCATTGCTTTTTTATTAGGAGGAAAAAATGCGTTTTTTGGTTATTTCGGATATTCACGGAGATTTGGCATATCTGTCAAAGCTTGAAGAAGAATTTATGGAAGCTGATGCGGTCATATGTGCAGGCGATTTTGCTGAGGTTTTCAAAGAAGAAACTGGTTTACCTGTGTTGGAAGCGCTAGTAAAAAAACATGAGGCGATTTTTTCTGTTTTGGGGAATTGTGACCCACCTTCTTTTTTAGAAAAACTAGAATCCTATGATGTCTCGGTGCAAGGCTTGATCGCCTCCTTTGAGGGGCTTACTTTTATAGGCGCCGGGGGAGCAACACGTTTTACAGGGCAAACACCAAATGAAATCTCTGAGGAAGAAATACTCGGAGATATTGCTCTCGTGCAAAATGGAGAAGATGCTCCATGGAATAATCTCGTTATGATCATTCACAACCCTCCTCATGATACAAAGCTCGATAAGGTTTCCATGGGCCTTCATGTTGGTTCAAAGAAAATCCGAGAAGCAGTTGAAGAGATAAAACCCTTGGTTCTTATAAGTGGGCATATTCATGAATCCTTTGCTATAGATAGTTTGGGAGGCACGCTTTTAATAAATCCTGGTTCTCTTGCTGAGGGTCGCTATGCTATTTTAGAAATAGAGAAAAAAAACGGCGTCTTTGAAGCAAGGGCTGAGTTAAAAGAAATAATTGTCCCCTAAAGATTTTAATACAAAGGCTTGAGACTACGACAAAGGCGAAAGCCCATGTAATTGAATGCGATGTCTGGATCAAAAGCATAGCGGTCGCCTGCATAAATAAATGATGCATACGGACTCCAACTGCCACCACGACTCACTCGTTCATAACCGAATTCTGGTCCAGTGTAACGATCTCTTATATCAAAAGGTTGAGAATAATCCGCAAACCAGTCCCAGCAGTATTCTAAAACATTTCCGCTCATATCGAAGAGACCTGCGCCATTTGCTCGCCCGCTTCCTACTTCTGCATTTTTTGAAAAGAGCGTTCCTGCGGTACCAACTTTTTCTGTCTTTGTTGTATTGGCACTTGTCCACGCGATATCTGTCTCTAGAACAGAATCGTCGCTCTGTCCCTTAGCATTTACTGAGCCAGAGGGAAGGTTGCCTTTTTGGAATCCTGTTTTTGTTTTTCGAGCAGCCCACTCCCATTCAGCTTCTGTTGGAAGTCTATAGCCATCCGCTGTCCAGTCGCAGACGACAAGGTCTATTTTTGCGCTATCAGCAGAGTTTCGTAAAACCTCTCCGTCAAAGGTATAGCAAGGTGTATAGCCACGTAATTCGCTCAGGGCATTGCACCATACAATGGCATCTCGCCAGCTTATTGTTGTGACAGGTTCAAACCTACCCTCTTCTGTTGGCTCCTTTCCTCGTTTTCCTTCAGAGCCTTCTTGACCAGGATTTTGAAAAAGATAGCCTCTTTCAAGTGCTTGTTGATATACCTCGTACCAGAGTGCGTAGGTGGTTTCGTAGGCATTTATTTCGAAGGGGGAGAGAATGAGTTTTACTACACTCGATTGCACACTTTCTCCCAAAACAAAGGGAGACTCCAAGCTTTCTATTTCAGATTTACTTGCAAAACTATACATTTTAAGGTGCTCAGGAAGTTGAGATAGACTTTGTTTTTCTTCGCTTTTATGCAACCAACGCCATTCATTTACAGCGCTTTGAGAAAAAAGAGCTGCGGCGATACAAATAAAAAATATGCTATAGAGGTGTTTTCTCTTCATAAAAAGAGTATACATCGAATTTTATATTAGGTGAAGTCCTTAAAAATAATTAAATCCTCTGTCAAATACTAAAAAATCTTGAATATTTTATTATTTTTAATTTTTTTTTAAAAAAAATAAAAAAAACTCCTTAGAAAAACCAATAACAAGATAGGAAAAAATAAAAAGGAGTTAAAACTACGATGGTAAAAAAAGCGATACCCTTTCTATGCTGCTTTTTCGTGTTTATATCAATGCTTTCTTCGAAAAGCTATGAGTTTATCGATCAAAACATAGACGAGGTGCTATTTGTGCTTTCTTTAGAAGAAGGCAAAACAATTATAGGAGACGATACAGTAGGCGGAAAAGCGACCTTTAGGGCAGTTGGAGAAAATTTTTCCAGCGTCTTTGATTTGTTTTTAGCACAGCAGCGCTTTTATGTTGAAAAAAAAGATGATCTTTGGCTTGTTTCAAAGATGCGGGTTTTATGCGACGACGAAAATGTTCTGCAAGTTGATGCCTTTGACATACAACCACAGCGCTTATTTGAGCAGATAAGCAGCGTGTCGGGTGTACCTATTTTATTTGACATTATACCCACACAAGAAATTTCCGTGCATGTGTCAAATCTTTCTGTAAAAGATTGCCTTGTGCTTATTTTGGCAAGCTTGGGAAATTATACTGTTACAGAAGAGAAAAATATGCTTCGTATACAACGCGAAGAACGGCAGATGATCGAAAACAAAAACTATGGATATTGCCGAATTGAAAAAAGTGCAAAGAGAGAAAATGCCGAGCCTAGTGCAGAAAACCGTTTTATCGAAGGCGATTATTTTTCTGTGGAGATTTCCCAAGCGATTGGAAAAAATGTTTTAGAGGAACTTTGTGAGCGTGCGGAAAAAGAAGTCGTCTTTCTCGCTCCCTGTGATGCCTTGATAGAAACGATACAGCTAAAAGATAAAAGCTTTCAAGAACTTCTCGATTTATTTTGTGTGCAATTATTTGTAAATGCAATCGAAAAAGATGGCGTGCTGTATTTTGTAGAAGGACAAGATACATTATTCAATAGCAAAAACTTTGGGAAGACCTGGGATATGTACAGGCTTGATTATCTTAAGAGTCAAGATTTTAGCTCCTTTTTGCAAAATCGATTTGAAAATCTTCGCATGTATACTATTTCTTCTTCGCTTCTTTTTGTTCTTGCAAATGATAAAATACATAAAGAAATTCAATCATTGATTCAGATAGTGGATATCCAAAAACAGCCCTTTATTGTTTCTTTGCAGTTTATCAAAGCAGAAGAATTTTTCGCGCATTTACCGCCAGGATATACAGCCGATGAGTTTTATAGAATGGGTCATGATGGAGAACTATTTTATCTAGGTACAGAAAAAAAATACGAGTCCTTATTGGGGCTTGTGGAAAAAATAGATTTGCCGGCGAAACAAATTCTCTACGATTTGTTGGTTCTTCAAGTGCAAGATTCAAGTAGTTTTTCTTGGGAGCCATCTTTGTCCGCAAAAACAATTTCGGCTGTCGAGCGTCCCTTTGTAAGTGTTGATTTAGGTTCGGTTTTAGATTTGCAGTTCAATGTCTTATCTGCCTTTGGTATAAATTTTGCAGTTAACTTACAAACAGCTATAAATGAGAGCAAGGCAAAAATATTTGCTGATACGAGTTTACATGGCTTATCGGGAACTCCCATTCATTTCCAAAATACAAATACCTATAGATATAAAGATATTGCTATAAATCCAGAAACGGGAAAGCCAATGTACACGGGAATTACAAGGGAAATTGTTTCAGGTTTATTTCTAGAAGTTGAAGGTTGGGTTTCAGGAAGCGGGATGATTACAACAAAGGTAAAGGCGACTATTTCTAAACGTGGTGCAGATGTTTCTTTGTCAGCCGGAAATCCTCCACCGACATATGAAAAAATAATTACAACAGAGGTTCGGTCTAAAAGTGGAGAGACAGTTATTTTAAGTGGACTTATACAAGACGACTCTGTTTTAATTGAACAGCGCATTCCCCTTGTATCAAAAATTCCCATTGTAGGAAAATTATTTAGCTCTTTTGTAAAGACAAGTGAGAAAACAGAAATGCTTATTTATCTTATACCCAAGTTAGTAAATGATGGTGAAGAAAATAAAATAGAAATTCGAGATGGATATCAAGAACGGATGGACGACATTACAAAAAACATATTTCATTTTTTAAAGGAGGAATGTGGATATGAGTTTTAATTTATCTTCAAAGTTTTGCGCCTACAATAAAGTGGTGCAGTTGGAAAATTCTGAAATGCAATGTGTGATTGGTCTTAGTCAAGAAAATGATGAGATAAAAAATATTATTGCAAAAAATTTTAATCAAAAAAGAAGGTCAGAAAGACAAAGGCTTTTGTTTAGAAAAATTTCTACTGAAGAGTGTTTGCGAAAATTATCGAAAGAGTTTTCAAATGCATTGTTTCTTAAAAAAGTTGAGGAGAAGGAAAAAGAGAAAAGTCATTTCGATGATGTCCCTATAAAAAATATTTTGAATTCGATGATTATTGAATGCCTTGAAAATAAAGGAAGTGATATTCATTTGCAGAGATGGGATAATTTTTATGAACTGCGCTTTCGCATTAACGGTACGATGAAAACGCAATCGAAAATAAATGCTGAAATCGGCGATGCGCTTATGCAACGTGTGAAAGTTTTATCAAAATTGGATTTAGCTGAAAAGAGAAAATGCCAGGATGGTCGTTTTGACTTTCTAAAAGGCGATTATGAAGCTGAGTTACGTGTCTCCGTTATCCCTTGCTTTTACGGTGAATCCTTAGTTTTACGAATATTGGATCGGAAAAAAAATATAGAAAATTTTTCTAGTCTTGGTTTTACTGGAGAACAAGAAAAAATGCTCGATGAAATTGTGAAAAGTACAAGTGGTTTGGTGCTTATTTGCGGACCGACTGGTTCTGGTAAAACGACAAGCATGAGTAGTATACTCGGTGAGATTCAAAAGCAAAACAAAAAAATAATTAGCTTAGAAGATCCAGTCGAATACATTATCCCAAATGTTACACAGGTGCAGATCAATAAAAATCTCGGCTTAGATTTTCCCACATTACTTCGAAGTGTTATTCGACAAGACCCTGACATTGTTGCAATTGGTGAAATAAGAGATAGTGCAACAGCAAAGATTGCAGTACAAACAGCGCTTACTGGGCATTTAGTTTTGGCTACTCTTCATACTGATTCAGCTCGAGATAGTTTTTTCCGTTTAACGGATATGGGCGTTCCTGCGTATTTACTTTCAAGTGTTTTGAAATGGGTTATTTGCCAAGAACTCGTCGTCCTGCCAAACTCAAGAAAGCTCAATGCTTCCATAACATATTGTGATTCAGATTTTCTTTCAGAATTGAAAGAGGAGTGCAGATATGGCAGCTAATTTGTTTTACATCTTTTGCTCGAACCTTTTAGGTTTTTTGCAGGGAAAATTCTCCTTGCAAGAATCCTTGGAAATAATGATTTCACATGAGGCAACAGGTAAAAAAATAAAAAACTTTACATCTTATATATTAAGTGAGTTAGAAAAAGGTTCCCCGTTTACAACTATTTTAATTGCAAATCCATATATCCTGATAAAAAAACAATACCAGCTTTTATTTTATAGCGAAGAAAAAACAGGAGATTATAAAAAAAGTCTAGATTATGTATGTAAGAGTGAAAAAGAAAAAAATGAAACTATAGAAGAAGTTATAAAACTTTCTTTATATCCTTTATTTATTATTTTGCTTTGCATATTTGGTTCTATTGCTTTTATTTTCTACAGCAAAGACTTTCCCGTTTATGTACAACAAGCATCTGTTTTTAGCGGAATTGCATATGCAAATATATTTTTAGTTTTCTTTCTTTTGCTTTTTGCATTTTCTTTTTATATGCTACATAAGAAACCAATTAAAAATATTTTTTTAATCTGTCTCGATTTTTTTCTTGCACAATCTTTTGATTTTACAACAGCCTTAGAATATGCAAGCTATGTTTTTGATGACAAAAAAAACATACGGCAAATTGTTTTGGACTCTTTATCTGGATTATCACTTGGATTAGAACTTTCGACTGTCTTTGACAAAACGGGTTTATTTACAAAATCAGAAATAAAAACCTTGGACCTATATATTTTCAATGGAAATCTACGCGGCGGGATAGATATTGTTTTAAAAGAGCTTGAGAGAAAAGCTCAAAAAAACAAAGACATCTTTATATCCTTGGTTGAGCCAAGCTTAATAATCTGTGCCGGAATTTATTTTTTACTAATAGTTATACATTCACTCTTACCCTATTTGACTTTTTATGGAGGTCTTTTATGAAAAAAAAACATGATGAAGCCTTTACTTTTGCAGAAACAATTGCATCCCTTGCAATTATTCTCATTCTTAGTTGTAGCGTTGGTTTTGCTGCCTTTAAGTTTATCGATAGAGCGAAGGAAGTTTCTGTACAAACGCAAATCTTACAGTTTAAAACTGCATTAAATGCATATTATTTGGACTGCGGATTTTTTCCCAACGAGGCACAGGGCTTAGAAGCTTTATGGGAAAAACCGTTTTTAGAACCAGTGAGTTCTGAATGGAAGGGACCATATACAGATAAAAAAATACCCAAAGACCCCTGGGGTAATTTCTATGTATATAAAACAGAGAACGACAAAGGGCTTCCATATGTAATTTTTTCATATGGAAGAAATGGTAAAATTGAGAACTGGGAGTTTAATTATGAAAATTCGAGCATTATTTATTCATGGGAGTGATTCAGGCTCGAGTTTTGCTCTTGCATTATTTCTCTTGAGTTTTATTGTTTATGTATATTTTCCTCTTGCGCTCCTTGCAGACAATAAAATAAAAGTGCAAAAACAAAAAATGGAGATGCTCACTCGTGCAATAGAGAGAAATAATACAGCCTATGAAAATTATCTTGAGGAATTGCTCTATGAAACTCCTTGAGATGATTTTTGTAGTTGCGGTAATCTGTTTATTCGCATCGAGTTTTTTTGGAGGTTTTGCTTTGTTAGAAAAAGAAAAATTGTATTTGGATTTTCTAAAAAAATATGAGGCAGTCGTTTTTATAGATCAAGATTTTAAAGCAAAAAGTAAGATGGGATATTTTTTGTCCCCAGAATTAAAAGATGAATGGATGCTTTTTATAGAGAATTATTTTTCTTTGGAAAGTATTCGTTTTTTTGAAACGTCTAAGGGTAGGAAGTTTTGCTACGACCTAGAATTTTTTCTGAGCGGCGAGAAATATACAATAAAATATGCAGGAAGATTAGATGAAAAAATATAATTATATGGACGAAACGGATTATTGTGTTTTTGAATTTGAAAAAAACACGCTTGGTTTTAAAGAGTTGTTTTTTCAAAAAAAATGGAAGTCAATAATAAGAAGCGAACTAGAAAAAATGTATCCAAGCTTTGACAGTTTTACTTTGTGGCAGGTAAAAGGTCTGTACTCTTTTTTTAGAAAAAAAATCTTAGTTATTGTCGTCGAACCAGAAGTCTATGCGAGGTATAAGATGAAAGGTAAAAAAACAAGGATTTTATATAAGGGGAAAGGATATACTTTTTCACTGAAATCTATTCATGTTTTTTTGGTAATTTTCAGTTTTATTTTTCTAATAGCCCTTATGTTTTTTTACCGGTTTTATAACAAAGAAAGATATAGAGAGCCAGTTGTCAATCATAGCTTTGAAAATATTTTTCCTGAGGAAACAAAATCAAAATTGCTTTCTGTTTATACCGCATTAGAGTGCTTAAAAAAAGAAGGTAGCGGTATAGGCTTTGAAGAATTTAAGTGGGAACTAGATGCGACAGGGGAAGAAGTCTTTGAAATAACTATAGAAGATATATTCCCTGAACAAATAAGTGAGATTCTAAATCTAGATAAAAAAGAGCATTCGGATTTTAAAATTTTATCTATAGCATACAAAGAAAATACTCCACAAGTTGCCTTCTTGCTTCGAACAAAAACAAGTCTTGATGTTTTTGAAAAAAACAAGATAGAGGTTTTGCGATCTCATGTTCAAAGTATAGGAGGAGTCTTTTTAAAAGAAAAAATAGACCAGAGTGAAATCAACTTTAAGGTTCCTCAAGAAAAACTAAAAACATTTAATATGTTGTGCAAAAAAGAAGATCTTGTTATAAAAAAAATAGACCTCTATAGGAAAGAAAGACAGTTTTTTGTGACATTAGAGCCAGCTGATGTAGGAATTTCTCTATATAGAATTTTAAAATATTTTGAAGATGAAAGAGAACCAATTGTTCAAGTGCTAAAAATGGCTCAACAAAAAGAAACAAATCTTTTCGACGGAGATTTTATTGGAAAAATAATTGACGAGAGGGGAAATGAAAAACAATATTTTAAGAGCAAGGACGATAAAATATTTTCCCTTGAAAACAACAAATAGGAGGTAGAAAATAAAATGAAAAAATATCTAAAAGCAATTATGTTCCTTTGTTTTTTTTGTAGTTTAGTTTCTTGCGTATCAAGGTCTCCGTTTTCTGAAAAAAAAACTATTTATGGAAAAATTTCTGACTTAGATAACAATCCGGTTGCTGATGCAGAAATTTATCTAAACGGGCTTATTCAAGGAAAGAGTGACGAGAATGGAAGTTTTTCGTTTCAAAGTCTTGTGCTTAAAAAAAATTCTATACAGGTGCTCAGCAAAATCCACCAGCCTTTTTCTGAAGATTTTTCCTTAGAACATCAAAGCCAATTTTTGCAAATACGCTTAAGAGAAATGGATGAATTTATAGAAGAAGCAAAAAAAGCGTTTAAAGAAAAAAAAGATGCAGAAGCTGAGACTATTTTGTTACATGCAATACAGGAAAACCCAAAGTTTCAACCTTCGTATTTATTCCTTGCTTTTATATATTATAAAAATAACGAAAGCGAGTTGTTGGAAAATCTTTTTGTTATAGCGGAAGAAGCGGGTTTGAAAAAACAAAACTTTAGTGATTATCTTCCTTTACCCATGGAGAAAAGATATGAATAAAAGATATAGAGTTTTTTTTTGTTGTTTTGTTTTAATGCTCTTTTTATCCTGTACCTTTGATTTTGGAAATCTTCCTCCCTATTGCATTTCTCGCCCACATATTATTTTAAACAATGAAGATGTATTTGACTCTTCATGTGGTTTGTTTTTTAATCTCAAAAATACTGATGCAAAAACAATTGCAAAAATCAACCTTGTTTTTTCTGCTTATGAAAGTAGTAATAAAAAGCCAATAACGACTAAATACCTAAATGAAATGTCGGTTCCTGTTTTTTTACCACATGGTGAAAGCCTTGAGGTTTTTATTGATTTGGAGCCTTTTATTTTTAAGATTCCTGATAGTGATTGTATCGTTGATTTTTTTTGTATTAAAGAAGTAGTGTTTTCAAATGGAGATGTTTGGAAAGATATATTTTATAGCTATGCTTATAGTCTTGAGTAGGAGGTAGTGGGATGAAAATAAAATATTTTATTTTTATGGTTATATTTTTTATAGTATTTAATTCTTGCAATTTAGAATCAAATCTAGTTGTTGAAAATTTTCAAAAAAAAGAAAAGGCATGGATATTCCTTGTTTACATGGCAGCTGACAATGACCTTGAATCTGCAGCAATCCGAGATTTTAATGAACTAGAAGCGGCACAATTTGACCGAGCAAAAATAAGTATTCTTGTTTTACTTGATAGAAGTCCCTTTTATGATAATTCAAATGGAGATTGGTCAGGGACTCGATTGTATGAAATGTGCTATGATCCAAATGGCGTAGACAATATAATTCGGTCTAAAGAAATAGTCTTTCCGCTCTTGGATATTGGAGAAGGAAAACAAACCAATGTAAATACCGCCGACCCTTTTGTCTTAGAAGGAACGATAGATTTTGTAAAGCAAAAATACCAAGCGGAAAACTATGGACTTATAATGTGGGGACATGGTACTGGTTGGCGTAGCCCGACACAAAATAATTATCGATCAGCATCTAATGAATCGCTCGGTACTAAGGCCTTTGCCTTTGATGACACTAGTCAAACATATATGAGCCTTTCTAGCTTTCATAAGGCAATAGCGGGAAAGGGCTTAAAATGTATTGGCTTTGATATCTGTTTTGGTGCAGTTTTAGAACTTGCCTATGAAATATGCGACGAAACAGAATGGATAATCGCATCTCCGTCTACGGTGCCTTTTGAAGGCTGGGATTATAAAAACCTATTTCATTTTTTCACAAAGACCGATTTCAGCCCTGAATCATTTTGCGTATCTATTCTTGAACAATTTCAATTGCAATACGCACAAGAAGATACCGCTTCATTAAGTATTATCAAAACTGATAAAATTGCAGCGTTAAAAGAAAGTTTTGATTCCTTTGCAAAAGAAGTGGCAAGCTGTATAGTAGACAGTGAAGAGAGACATACATGTCTTGGATGGATATTGGAAGAGGTTCTAACATATAAAGATACGAGTGCAAAAACGGATATCTTTGTGGATATTGCATCCTTTGTTGAGGAAGGTGGAAAACGCTATCAAGATTTAATGCCGCAGGCTGAAATAGTTTTGCTGAAACTAGCAGAAGTGCTACCTCTGTTTTATTCGACTGAAAAAAGAGACTATGGGGGCTTGGGTGTTTTTTTTATTGGCTTGGAAAATGGAATCCCAAATGCAAGCCATCCAAATGACTATGTGCAGGGTAGTGATTTTGGCGAATGCAGCCGTTTTGTAAAAGAAAGTGATGGCTGGGTTCCTCACAAAAATGGTGGAGATAGCTTACTCGATGTTTTATTTTATACAACATTTTAAATGAAAAAATGTAAGAATCCTGTACATCCTACATAATTTTTTACATCCGTGTAAAAAATTATTATGACAGTTTCGGGTATCCGAAACTGTCGAAGTTTTTTCAAACACGGACCTTAGAAAAAACGTAACCCTAATAATAGATTTATAAGGCTGTAGGTTCTTCTAACCATTTTACAAGATTTGCTGTTGTGATTGTTCTCGTCTCTGGTATAGAGAGCGTGTATTCTAAGCATGCTTTAAAAGCATCTCGCCTATCTTCAGCACTTGCATTTGGCATGGGGTCATCGTAGCCATCAGCATAGATATCTGAGTGGAAGCAGACACAAAGAGGCGCTCTGTTTCCTTCTAGCCGTAAATCGAGGCTATACTTATAGGTTGCCACAAATTCTTCTTTTGACATTTCGAGAGGAGACCAGAGGTTCCAATCAAGTCCGGGAACTTTTCCGTTTTTTTCATTGAAGGATGGATCGAGTTTTTTAAGCTTTGCACGCAAGCCTTTTTTACAGCCATATTTTTCACATGCTTCATCTGGAGGAGCTATAAGTACATGGGTTGGAATTTCCCAAAGTCCAGGATGTTTTCCTATGGGAGCACGATTGTTTTCGCTTGCACTAAGCGCATCTCCAGGGCTTCCTTCATCGAGGGTATAGGGCCATAAAAAGTTTTTGCCATCTTGGTCTTCTTGCAAGCCTTCACTTACGCTACAGTCATATTTAAAGCCAGTATTTCGAAGCGCGGTAAAAAGAGCATCGTTATAGCCTAAGAAGGGTGAGCGAAACCCAACAATGTCTTTTTTATTTATACCTATGCCATTTTTATCGTCACGTGTTTCAGGCTTTTCATCAGGATTATAATCAGCAGTTAATATATCGTTACATTTTTGTATTTCTGCTTCCCAATCGGCTACGCTAAAGTTTTCACTGTTGCCATCAGGATGGCTCCATGTATGATTTCCTATTTCATGACCTTCATTGTATGTCAATTTCCATATTTTTTTTACAAAGTGTCCGTTTTCCCATTGGCTTTCTTCTCCGGCATAAAAGCCAGCACAATAAAAGCTGCCTTGAACAGGGCTTTCATCGAAGGTTTTAGGATTATTTGCCTTGGTATCTTTTGCTTTCGGATTTTTGTATTGAGAAAAAAGGTTTAATATAAACTGCATACCGCCAACAGTACCTGAACCATAGAGCCCAGATTTACCGTTGTCATCAAAGGTAAAGTTTACAAACTGGGGGACATTTTCGACATTTAAACCACCTGGTGGGTTTTGAGAAGCTAATACTTTTGCCATAATTTCTCCTAAAAAATGATATAAGTCTGTTTATTTTTACGTTAAAATAGAATTTTTAACCTATCTATATCAAAGGTATGAGATAGCATTCCTTTTGTCAAGAGAGAAAAACTCTTTTTTTATATCGAGATACCTTGACAGGCGATGTAGTGTATTGTAGTATGTATCTTGAAAGGAGATATATGTTACAGTATTCGGATATATTGCGTGGTTTAACTGACTCACTTATTTTAGCCCAACTAGAATACGGGGACAGCTATGGGTATGAAATAAGTAAGACAATTCTAAAAGAATCTGATGGTTCAATCGAGCTAAAGGAAGCAAGCTTGTATACCTCTTTTAGACGTTTAGAAGAAGCAGGCTATATCACTTCGTACTGGGGGGATGAAAATTCTGGAGCACGAAGACGATATTATACACTCAATGATGAGGGAAAGGTTTTCATTACGGAAAATAAAGAAGACTGGAAAAAAATTTCAAAGCAAATAAGCGATTTATTATCGGGGAAGAAAAAAAAGGAGAATGCGTAAGATGAGTACAAAAATTAGAAATTATGTTGAGGTATTGTTTAGTGACATACCTCGAACAAAAAAGAGCCAAGAATTAAAAGAAGAAATTCTTGCAAATGTAACAGAGCGTTTCAATGCCTATATTGCGCAAGGCAAAACTGAAAATCAAGCTTATAGCTTGGCTGTTTCAGAAATGGGTGATATCGACGAAATGCTTCAATCGATTGCACCTGATCGCGAGCTCAAACCAAAGATTGACGCTTACCGAGTAAAGCGCGCAAAAAATACCGCTATTGCCGTTAGTTTATATATTATCGGGGTGGCTTTTTTAATTTTATTCGGTGGTCTTCCTACTATGCTCGATATGGATGTATTAGAAGATACCGGTGGAATAATCGGGCTCATTGTATTGCTTGTTTTTTCAGCTATTGCAACCGCTATGCTTGTCTATACTTATTTAGCTGTGCCACAGGATATAGAACCCTATCTACGGGAAAGACAAAAGGATGACTATGATTTGGGAAGGGTGTCAGAGCAAAAAAGAATGCTCTTTAAGTCAGTGTCAAGTTTATTGTGGCTTGCAATTACTATTATTTATCTGCTTGTTAGTTTTACAACTGGAGCTTGGCATATTTCTTGGATTATTTTCTTAATTGGTTCTTTTGTACAACAGAGTATTCGCACCTTTATGATGATCGATTCAGACAAAGAATAGATGGAGTGTTTTAATGAATAAACATAAAATAACAATGTTAATCATAGCCTTTCTTTGGCTTCTCCTTGCAATTTTTGCATCTCTCTTTTTTATACGGCTTTTGACAGGCAGGTCCTGCCCTCTGTCTTTGAAATCTCGCTTTTCAGAAAACACAAAAAATCTTAGTGTAGAAGAATATCAATTTGATACTGAAGATATTTCAGAATTATCTCTTGAACTTATTCCTGAGAGTATTGATCTTACAAAATCCTCCGACAGTTTTATTCATGTACGTGTATCTTCTTTAGCTGGAGCCGAAAGCCCTGTTCCAAGAATAAAAAATCATGTTTTGGAAATTAAAAGAAGTAAACCAAAAACGCGGTTTTTTAGTTTTTACGCTTTTAAAGAATCTGTTGAGGTATCTATTCCAGAATCATTGATGTTAAAAAAAGATTTTTTAATTCAGGCTTTTTCAACGAGCGGCAGCATTAGCATGAGCGATATGAGTGCATCAGAAATATTTGCATATTCTACAAGTGGCAGCATAAGAGGAAAAAAAATAAACGCAAAAAAATTTGATTTTAAAAGCACAAGTGGAAGTGTCAAAGTTGAAGACTCTTCGTGTAAAAATGCGGTGCTTCATTCTACGAGTGGTAGCATTGTCTTCGAGGGACTCGCTGATGAGGCAGATTTAAGAAGTACTTCGGGCTCAGTAAATGCTGTCTTTTTAGAGATGCCCAAAAAAGATTCACGATTTGCTTCAACTTCTGGAGCCGTTCGCCTAAGCCTTCCTGAAAACGAGGGTTTTGATTTTCACTATTCGACAATATCAGGATCTGTTCGAAACGAGTTTACAGACTTTCGAGGAAAAAAAAGTGGTGTAAATCGATATAAGGATGGTGGAATAGCTTTTGATTTGACCTCTACTTCTGGATCCGTTAGAATAGAGAGAAATTAGGGAGAGAAAAACATTCATAAATCTATCTTGGATTCTAGCACCAGAATAAAAAAAGTGATAGAATAGCACAATACTTCCCCGGGTGCTGGAATGGTAGACAGGCTCGTTTCAGGTGCGAGTGCTCACAAGGGCGTGGAAGTTCAAGTCTTCTTCCGGGGAAAAAAAAGAGCTAGGACTTTGCCATAGCTCTTTTGTATTTTAAAAACACCTGCCCGTTTTTGCGTGCGTGCAAGAATCTCTGTTTTGCCCACATTGATAGCATATTTCATTCTCCAAGGCTTCTCCCGCAAAGTAGGCACGAATATTTTCAAAGCTTGTGTGCGCAATTGACTCGAGCGCATCTTGCGTTAAAAAAGCTTGATGACTGGTAATAATCACATTTGGGAAGGTCATAAGGCGAGCGAGGGTATCATCTTCGATAACTTCGGTTGACCAATCTTCAAAAAAGTATTTATCTTCTTCCTCATAGACATCAAGGGCAGCTCCGCCGATGAGCTTGTGTTTGAGCGCATGTACAAGGGCCTTTGTATCAATTAAGGCACCACGTCCTGTATTTATTATGACAGCATCATTTTTCATCAGCTCAATAGACGGAAGATCTACAAAATGGCGAGTTTCAGGTGTAAGAGGGCAGTGCAGGGTGATAACATCGCTTTCTTTAAAAAGGCGTTCTTTTGAAACGTATTCTGCACCAATGTTTTTTGCCCAAGCTTGATCGGGGAAGACGTCGAAAAGGAGAATATTCATCCCAAAGCCTTTTGCAATGTTCGCCATAATTTTCCCTATTTTTCCCGTCCCTACAATACCGATTGTTCGACCCTGCATATCTCTTCCGGTTAAACCCACGAGGCTAAAGTTTCCGCTTTTTGTTCTATTGAAAGCTTGAGGAATTTTTCTCGTAAGCGCAAGTAAAAGAGAAACCGCATGCTCAGCAACAGAGTAGGGTGAGTAGGCAGGAACGCGGGTAACATGAATTGTATTGAAAAGCGCTTTTAAGTCTAGATTATTATAGCCTGCACAACGCATGGTAATAAGTTGCACATTGTGCTCTTTTAAAATGCTCACGGTTTTTTCATCAATCGCATCATTTACAAAGGCACAAACAACGTCAAAGCCCTTCGCTGCATGTGCTGTCGACGCTTTTAGGCGAAACTCAAAAAAATGCAAGTCGTAGCCATATTTTTCATTTGCCTTATTAAAAAATAATATATCATAGGGCTTTGCATCAAAAACCGCTACTGAAATTGTTTTATCGTTCATATTGTACCTCCAATATGATTTAGTCTAGCAAATAATTACCTAGTAAGTCAATAGGTTATGAGTGTTTTCTTAGTGCTTTTTAAACTTGACAATTTGCATAAAACAAGTGATCCTATTGGTATGGGTAAAGCCGATTTAAGAAAAGCAAAGCGTTTTGAAGAGGTTGCAAAAGTAAGTGTTCCAAATCTCAGTCAATTTTCTGGTGTCTTAGTTGATGTAAGTAAAATAGGCTGTAGGATTCATTTTAATGTATTTCTAAATATTGAGATGGATATGGAATACGAGATTTTAATTTTTCCGGTACTGGCGGATATCGACTCTTTTACGCTTGTGGGAGAACCAGTCTGGGTTCAAAATAAATCAAAATCAACAGAAATTGGTTTTAAATTTCTCCGTTCAGTAGGTACGAAGCCATTTGAAGCCTATATCGATAATCTTGAAGATCGAGAAAAAAAAACTTTCTGGGAAGAAAGACTCTAGATTTTTTAGAAGATGCTTCTTCCTTGCTAGGAAAACAGGCCCGAAAATACATCGCTAGAAAATGAATAAAAATCTGATAAAAAATCGATAGAACATACTCGTTTTTATTGATATACTCGGTCTCATGGACCTTAGCTTAAAACCCATTTCGGGGCGGGCTTTTTTAGCCTACCCTGAGATGCTCGATTTTTTACTGTTGGAAATAACAGAGCGTTTTTTTATCGATGTAAAGAATATAAAAAACTCTGACTCCGATTATAGCGAAAAAGAAATACGTATTTTTCCAGATTCAAGCGAGCCCCTTCTTTTTGGGAATCTCTTGTATATTCCCCAGTGGAAAGAGAAAAAAAATCCCTATTGGGCAGCGACAGTTTTAGAGGCACCCGCTCTCTTGGATTTTTCTTCCATAAAGCAAGCAGCCCTCTCTTTACGAAATATTCAAAGAAACTGGGCCTCGTATCAGTACAAGCTATTCCGTCGGGCTGCCCTCATCGTTGAATCGCTTCCCTACATAAATCCCAAACCGCGTAGTTTTCCCTATCTCATACCCGAAAGTCCCATGGGTTTATTTACGCTTGTGAAAAAAGAGCTCATTTTATGCAGTGCAAAAACAAGCAGCCCTCTAGCCGCTGGTTGTCTGACTTTTGTTGAAGATAAGATAGAACCACCGAGCAGAGCTTATCTAAAGTTTCAAGAAGCTTTAACGCGTTTATACAGTGCAAAAGGAAGCATTCCGCAAAAAAATGAGCGCTGTCTCGATCTTGGTGCTTGCCCTGGAGGCTGGACTTGGGTCCTGCGCCAACTAGGCTGCGAGGTTCTTGCGGTTGATAGGACTGCTCTTGACGAGAAGCTTATGAAAGACCCCAAGGTTCGCTTTATCAAACACGACGCTTTCACCCTGCCGCTTGAAGAACTAGGACCCTTCGATTGGATATTTTCCGATGTCATTTGCTACCCGGAACGTTTACTCGAATGGGTAAAAAAAATACTCGCGTCTGGCATAACAAAAAAAATGATTTGCACAATTAAACTACAAGGAGATATAGACTGGCAGATTATCGATACCTTTGCTGAAATCCCACATAGTTTTGTACAACATCTTTGCTATAATAAACACGAATTAACCTGGTTTTATTGCGAATAAACAAAAAATTTGCTATGCTCATAGATAACTTCCTAAAATAAAAATTAAGGATAGTATGTTTTTATAAAACGAGGTAGGAAATGGATATTATTTCAATTTTACAAGAAAGTGAAGCAATGCTCAGTGGGCATTTTTTATTATCATCAGGCTGTCACTCTGACAAATACTTTCAGTGTGCAAAATTATTGCAATATCCCGATAAAGCAAGTCTTGTTTTATCGGTGCCAGTGCAAGAGATTCTTGCAGAAAAAAACGCAGAAAAAATAGACTTCGATGCCGTAGTCGGTCCTGCAATGGGTGGCATTATTCCTGCCTACGAGTTTGCACGGCAACTGGGGATCCCTGCATTTTTTACCGAAAGAAATGAAGACGGAGACATGGTTTTGCGTCGTGGTTTTGAAATAAAAGAGGGAATGAAAATCCTTCTTGCAGAAGATGTTATTACCACCGGGCGTTCAACGCTTGAAAGTGCAAAGGTTTTGCAAGATTTAGGAGCAAAAATTGTAGCATCTATTTGTATCGTCGACCGTAGAGATGAAAATGCAGAAAACCCCTTTAGCTGGCCTATTTTTTCCGCATTGCGCTCACCAACGCTCAAGTTTGAGCCAACTAATTGCCCCCTTTGCGATGCAGGAGAAATACCGCTCGTTAAGCCAGGCTCACGAAAGAAAATCTAGTCGGATAGAGGCAAAAGCTCGAGAAAAAAATGAATTTAGTAATCGATATTGGCACAACAAATATTATTTTCTTTGATGGACAGAGAAAATCCGTATTTCGTAACCCTCAATATCGATTTGGCAGCGATATTATGAGCCGTATCCTCCATGCAATGCAAAAGGGTCGAAAGATACAAACGCAGCTTTTACGTGAGGTTCTTGTAGAAGGGCTTTTTTCCTTTCTAAATGATAAAAAAATACAAAGCCTTGTAATTGTCGCAAATACCGTGCAATTACATTTTTTACTTGGCTTAGATATAAGCGGTATGGCAACATTTCCTTTTACACCGCTCGAATTTTTTGGAAGGTCTTTTTCCTTGGACGCAGTTTTTGACGGTCTTGCCACGAAAATCGCGCCCCTTTTTAGCGAAAAAAACACAGAAGTTTTTATTCCCGCCTGTTTTGATGCCTTCATCGGTGCAGATTTGCTTGCGGCAAGTTTGGGGACAGGGCTTTGGCAGCTGAAAGAAAAGGGCAGTCGTTTTGATGCAAATTGTGGAGAAACTTCTCAATTGCTCATAGATATTGGGACAAATACTGAGTTAGTTTTGCGGCATAGGGGGAAAAATCTTGTGGCATCGACTGCTGCAGGACCAGCCTTTGAAGGTGGCAAAACGAAGAGCGAACTCAAGGGCTCCGAGCTCCTTCATGCGCTCTCCCTCATGCTGAGTCAAGGACAAATGGATGCAACAGGCTTTATTTTGGTTGAAAAACCGCTTTTATGTCAAGAAGATGTTCGCGTTTTACAACTTGCCAAGGCTGCTATCCGTGCCGCTGTCGACACCCTTCTTTTTGAAATGCAGATAGATGCAGAAGAAATAGATGCCGTTTTTATTGCAGGAGCCTTTGGCTCGCATATAGAAGTGAAGGATATAGAAAAAACAGGACTTTTGGATGGCGTTTTGGCAAAAAAAATAAGCTTGCGGGAAAATGCGGTTTTAGACGGTGCTTTTTTATGTGCAAAGGCTGTTCACGAAGCAGATTTCCATGCCCTATCAAGCCTCGTAGAAAAAGAATTTTCTCAAACGACCCTCGTGCAGCTCGCTGATAATGCTTTTTTTGCAAAGGCTTATATAGAGGCGATGTCTTTTTAACTAGTGTTTTCTGTATAGAGTGTAAAAGATAAAAAAAAACCTTCAAAGCGCAAGACCTTGAAGGTTTTTTGTAGATTTTGTTTTTTTAGCGAGCGTATTCTACAATACGTGTTTCACGAATCATCGTGATCTTAATTCGCCCCGGATACTTGAGGTCTGCTTCGATTTGTTTTGCAATATTTCGTGCCAAATCTTTAACCTCTGCATCAGGAATTTTTTCATTATTTACCAAGATGCGTAGCTCACGACCTGCTTGAATTGCATAGGCTTTTTCTACGCCTTCAAAGTGTTCCGCAATTGCTTCAAGGTTTTCAAGACGTTTTACATAGTTGTCTATGGTTTCTCGTCTTGCCCCAGGACGTGCAGCAGAAATTGCATCTGCAATTTGTACGACAATTGCTTCAATTGTTGTCGGCTCCACATCATTGTGGTGGGCACCGATTGCGTTTATAACCCTTGGATCTTCGCCCATTTTTCGCGCAAGGTCCATTCCCACTTCTGCGTGGTTTTGGTCTGAATCAGTTTCTGCACCCTTCCCAATATCGTGTAATACCGCAGCTCGTTTTGCAAGTTCCTTGTTTGCCCCAATTTCTCCAGCTAACATTCCTGCAATAATTGCTACTTCTTTTGCGTGCATAAGGACATTTTGTCCATAGCTCGTTCTAAAGTATAATCTACCAAGGGCTCGCACTCCTTCTTGGCTCATATTATGAATACCAAGATCGAAGAGCACTTTTTCGCCTTCTTCGTAGATCTTATGTTGAATCTCTTTTGTTACCTTTTGCACTATTTCTTCAATCCGAGCTGGATGAATGCGTCCATCGGTAATGAGCCGTTCCAGTGCAACCTTCGCAATTTCCTTGCGAACAGGATCAAAACAAGAAATAACAACCGCTTCTGGTGTATCATCGATAATAACATCGACCCCAGTAAGTGTTTCGAGGGTGCGGATATTTCTTCCCTCCCTCCCAATAATGCGCCCCTTCATTTCGTCGCTCGGCAGTGAAACTGTCGCAACAGTTACATCGCTCGTTGTTTCAGTTGCAATACGTTGTATAGTTGCAACTAAGATTTCGCGTGCTTTTTTTTCTGATGCAATTTGTGCCTCTTGTTCAATTTTATTTAACAAGGCTTGTGCATCATGCTTTGCTTCGTTCTCCAAGCTTTGAATGATAATTGCCTTTGCTTCATCAGCAGTAAAACCTGAAATTTTTTCGAGTTCTTGAATATAGCGTGTCTCTTGTAAAGATAATTCTTCTTCTTTAGCTACAATGTGCTTTTCTCTTTTTTCAAATTCCTTTTCTTGATCATTTAATGTGTTTTCTTTTTTATCAAGTGTTTCTTCTTTAAGCAATAATCGTCTTTCTACTCGTTGAAGTTCGCCCCGGCGCTCTCTGTTCTCCCTCTCTTGTTGTTTTTGCTCTCGAATGAGTTGATCTTTCGCTTCTAATAAAATTTCTTTTTTTTGAGCTTCAGCCTCTTTTATCGCATCTTGCGTAATTCGTTCTGCTCTTTGTTCAGACGCAGATAATTGAATTCTGGCATAGAGCCAGCGAATAGTCCATCCAAGAACAACTCCAGCAACTGGGAGACCAATAAATAGTACATACTTCATCAGGTCCTCCAAACTAGACAAGTTCAAGGTACAGAATATCACAAAAGAGGTGAGTTGTCAAACATAACTACATAAAAGCGTATAGAAAGGGGGAAGATTGGTGGCTTTTAAGGATGTAAAAAGTGGCTACAAAGCTACATTTTAAAGCTTTCTCCGAGATAGAGTTTTCGCGCAAGGGGGGATTCAAGAATTTCCTCCTTGTTTCCTTGGCTTACAATCTGTCCTTCGCTTATTATGATGGAACGGGTGGTTATTTCGAGGGTGTCGCGTACATTGTGGTCGGTGATAAGGATACCAATGCCCCGATTTGCGAGGATTTGTATCATTTCTTTTATGTCTGCTACTGCTATGGGGTCTATGCCGGCAAAGGGTTCGTCGAGGAGCAAAAATTTTGGCTCAATGGCAAGGGAGCGAGCTATTTCTGTGCGTCGTCTTTCACCACCAGAAAGCGTGTAGGCGGATTGTTTTCGTAAATGGGCTATATTGAATTCTTCAAGGAGATTTTCCAAATGCTCCTTTTTTTCAGCATGACTTAAATCCTGCCGTGACTCCAAAATAGCCCAGATATTTTTTTCAACGCTGAGTTTTCGAAAAACAGAAGGTTCCTGCGGAAGATAGGAGATACCTAAACGCGCGCGCTTATACATGGGAAGTTTTGTAATGCATTGGTCATTTAAGAAAACTTCACCAGCGGAGGGTGGATAAAAACCAACTATCATATAAAAAGTCGTTGTTTTTCCTGCTCCATTTGGTCCTAAAAGTCCCAGAATTTCGCCTTCTTGCATAGAAAAATCAATTCCGCGTACCACTTCTTTTTTCCCAAAGCGTTTATACAAGCTATGTATAGAAAGTTCAGCCATTATTCTGCATCCTTTGTTTGTTCAGCGCGATTTTCTGTACTATCTTCTTTATTTTTATCCTCGCCCTGTTTTTTATCTTCAGCATCTTCATTTATGATACTACCGCGTATTTTTCCATCGAGTTTTATTTCTTCCGTTTGGATATCGAGGATAATTTCCTGTGCTTGGAAAACATCCTTGTTTCGTTCTATTTTTGGACTCCCGCTCAAGACGACCCTTTGTTGTGCCTTGTTATAAATTGCAAGGGCACTCGTACAAATTGAGTCCTTGCTTGTAAGACGTACCTCTATTTGCATTGTGGCAATATCTGTCTTTTGGTTGTATTCAATACTTTGTGCACTTATCCGCACATCATTTTCTGTATCGTGAAGTTCAACAGCCGTTTCTAAGAGGGCTATTTTTGTTATGCGGTCATAGTGTAGCTTTTCGCAAGAAAAGCTAAAGTTCGACGTGAGGTTTTTCCCAGAAACTCGTCCACTTGCGGTGATAAAACGAAAATCTTTCCCAGAAATTTCGATAAAGTCTGCCTGTATTTCAAGGTCATCGGTTTTGACTTCTGCATTTCCATCTAAGCTTGTGTATTCGCTATTTTCACTTGTTTTTGCGATAAGGGAATCGCCGCTAAAATATATCGTTTCTGAGTATATACAAAAAAAAGCTCCTATAAAGGCTAGGAGACAAAGCCATTTTTTTTTCATTCTATTCCTCTTTCATTTGCATCTTTAAAATCTACTGTTTCTAGTTGATTGCTTTCTCTGTTTTCATCGTCAACTATGATTAAGCCATTTACCTTTCCGCTTATACGAATCGTATTGCTTACGCCACTCGCCGCTATTGTTTGGGCATGTATAAAAAGCTTTGTGTTTTTTCCCTCATTTATACCGTATTCGATTAAAATAGTATCATCTTCTGCACTTGTTAGCTGCTCACGTTCTGTATCGACTCTCAGATTTTCTGCCTCAATATAGACATCTTCCTTGTATGAAGTGAGGCTCACACCACCAGAAAAAACTAAGAGTTCATCTTTTTCAGATTTCATAAAGCCGGCGCTTCCCTCTGTTTCTATCGCTTCGTTTTTATCATACAAGATAAACGACACGTCTTTTGCATACATATGTTCATCTTTTCGATACTGTTCCATTTGCTTTGCTTTAATGAGACTTTCTTTTTTCCCATCGTTTACCTTTGTCATCACCAAATCATAGAGGCTCAGCTCGCTTTCTTCTTCTTCACTGAGTTCTGTTCGGTATATGAGAGAGCAGGAACAGAAAAAAAAGATACAGAGGCTCAGTAAAAATCGAATAATAAGACTCTGTTTCATGTGTTTTTTAAAGCGCTTTTTATAAATGCGGTAA